>OBEQ010145106.1_pt1 | contig 26922 bp, 19 predicted proteins | sample 1670901 | NCBI WGS metagenome assembly OBEQ01 (sample SAMEA104232315, study PRJEB22302) | groundwater metagenome | biome: forest; feature: aquifer; material: groundwater | place: USA | collected 2011-08-07 | depth 5.4 m | reverse complement strand
TCATAATTAATTTACTGATAAATCCGTCTTATTTAAAATCCGTTACCGAACATTCTTTGCTGCGGGAACTTAACCCCTCTGAGTATACCTGGCAAATTGACAGAAGATTGGCTTATGATCAGGTAGAGGGCAGTCCTCTGGATACGCCAAAATTTAACTTTAACAGATTTATCCATAATAAATACACTTATGGATTAAATAATTTTTTTTATTTTACAGCCGGCTCAATTGATTTAGATAAAATAAATTCGCCTTTTCAAAAACCACCTGCCCAAGGTAATTTCAACCCGACCAACCAAAGACTGCCTGATGTTTTTTTCTTTGAAATCCCCATAATTTTTATTGGACTTATTAAACTATTACAAGAGAGATCCAAACTTATTTTTGTTGGGGTAGCGGGTATGTTGCCAATTATTTTATTTAACAGCCGCCAACCTTTTATTTATCTGAACTTATTTTTTTTAATCTGTTTGGCTGTTGGATTAATAACGGTTGCGGAAAACTTATCAGGTAAGCTTCGCACAGTAGGTTTGACGGTACTGCTGCTTTTGTTTCTTACAGCTGAAGTGTCATTTCAGGATTTATTGAGGTTCCATCAGTCAGAGTGGATGGCAGAGTCGGATTTTAGACAATTTCAAATTTGGAATTTTATTAAAGACTCTGGAAAAAACTATAGTGAAATTCATATTACCGACAGATTGGGAGACCCCAGGATTTATTTCCTTTACTATAATAAATTGACTCCGCTCCCAGCCAACAAAGAACTTAAAAAATATTTTTTTTCAAGCTTTAAGTATTTAGAATCAGATCGTAAACCCAGTCAATTATGGATGGGGATAGCCGGTGAATTTGTCGGAAAATTTAATAAATATAAAGGAGTTGAGCAAATATCGGACGGGAAAATTCTGGCTAAAATCCCGGGAGTGAAACAAGCTGACCAATTCTTAGGGGATGAGATTTGGATCGTTGAGACGGTCTTTGATCATGAAAAAAAATAAGCTTTATTTTCTAGTTTTATTTCTGATAGTTTTATGGGGAGGCTGGCTTAGGGTATACGGTTTAGATAAATCACCGCCTTCCCTCAATTGGGATGAAGCATCTTTAGGCTACAATGCATATTCAATTTTAAAAACCGGCAAGGACGAATATAATCAAACTTTGCCGATTTTTACCCGGTCTTTTGATGACTATAAATCAGCTGTTCCGGCTTATCTTTCGATTCCGCTGATTGTTCTGTTCGGGTTAAATGAAATTAGCATTCGGTTAACTTCTGCTATTGCCGGAATAGTTTCGATAATAGCTATTTTCGGAATTGGTTACTCACTTTTTAAGTCGTTCAAAATAGCATTACTATCTGCATTTTTTTTTGCGATAGCTCCTTTTTCGATATTTTTTTCGCGAGCTCTATTTGAAGCCAACATAGCACTCGCCTTTTTCTTATTTGGCTACTGGTGTTATTTATCCTATCGGAAAAAAACTCTGCTCTTTGTTGCATCCATGATACTTTTTATATTGTCGATGTACACTTATCACAGTTACAAAATATTCGTGCCGATATTCATTTTTGGATTATTTTTAAGCGATAAAAAAACCTGGCTGGCAAATCGAAAAAACTTACTTTTAGCTTTATCTGTGAGTGCAGTTTTACTTATTCCAATGGTTATCTTTACACTTGGGGGACAAACTCTGGCCCGTTTCTCATCAACCTCTATTTTAAAACTTATGTACCCGCCCTTTAACCAGGCTATCACTCAAAATCATGATCTGGGACAATTTTTAAACTTGTTTGTTCACAATCAGTTATTTTATTTTCTGTGGGAGATTTTTGGCAGGTACACAGCCTACTTCTCACCTGCTAATATTTTTATTCAGGAAGCTGCTGAACCTGGTCAGCGTATTCCGACTTTAGCGGTTTTGTATCCTTTTGAGGCGGTATTTTGGTTAATTGGTCTTTTGGCAGTTTTCAAGAGATTTCGTGAGAATTATCCTTTGGGACTGCTGATTCTTCTCTCGCCAATTCCGGCTGTAGTTACCTGGAATTGGTTTCACCAAGTCAGAGTGCTGCCGCTTTTTGCAGCATATTCTATTGTCTCAGGATTTGGAGCTCATCTTGTAATTAGGTGGGTTGTCGATTTTTTGGGACGTCATTTTGGACCGGCAAAAACCAAATTTCAAATAGTTTTAGTAATTTCTATTGTGTTTTTCGGTTTATGGAATTCTTTGTATCTTTTTGATGCGTTGTTTGTATTGCTGCCCAAATATTATTCCGGCGACTGGCAGCCGGGATTTAAGCAATCAATCCCGGTCATTGCCCGATTGCAAAATAATTATGATCAAATAATAATTGAGTCCCCGCACGCCCAGCCTTATATTTTTACGCTATTTTATCAAGCCTATCCTCCCGGACAATATCAAATGGAGGCTGATTATGTTGAGCTTGCTAAGGGTCCGAGAAAAAAGTATGATTTCGGAAAGTATGTTTTTAAGAAAATTTACTGGCCTGATGACCGAAAATTAAAGAAAACTCTTTTTATGGGCACAGTGTTTAGTCTACCGGAACAGGATATTAAAACTCAACCCAACGCTAAAGTTATTTCAAATATCTTGGACCGTGATGGGAATATTAGCATCAGAATTGTCGGCTTGGAGTAAATAATTTTACTTACGTTGAATAAATTGTTAACATTTAAGCATGAATAATATTTCTGTGGTCATTAATACATTTAATGAGCAGGATAATATCGAAGTGGCACTCGGTTGTGTCGGTTGGGTGGATGAAATAGTTGTGGTTGATGATGGGTCTTTGGACAATACCCTAAACCTTCTGGACAAACTAAAAGTCAAAAATAAGAAGCTTAAAATTTTTCATCATCAGTCTAAGGGTTACGTTGAACCGGCCAGAAATTTTGCCGTCTCTAAAGCCTCGGGAGAGTGGATTTTAATCCTGGATGTAGATGAAGAAATTCCGGACACCCTGACTAAAAGATTAAAAGAAATCGCAAATAAAATGAATACAATAGATTATGTGGAAGTTCCCAGGAAAAATATTATTTTTGGTAAATGGATGAAGGCATCGAAATGGTGGCCAGACTACCAGATTAGATTTTTCAAGAAGGGTAAAGTAGTTTGGAGTGATCAGATTCATGTTCCACCAAAAAGTGAAGGAGAGGGATTGACTCTGGAAGAGGATGAAAACTATGCCATACTTCATCACAACTATGATTCTTTATCTCAGTTTATTGACAGGATGGGCCGGTATACAAAGATACAGGCCCAGGAGCTTATTAAAAGTGATTACCGGTTTGACTGGACTGATTTGATTACCAAACCAACCGGGGAATTTTTTGCCAGATTTTTTGCCAATAGAGGTTTTGAGGACGGCCTTCATGGATTAGCTCTCAGTTTACTCCAGGCATTTTCTTTTTTAGTCATGTATCTTCGTGTGTGGGAATTGGAAAAATTTAATCAAAAAGAGATTACTTTAATGGAAGTTAAAAAAGTAACCGATAGAGTAGGTCCTGAAATTGATTACTGGTTTAAAAATGCCAACCTTTCAAAAAATCCTTTTAAGCGTTTCTTCCAGAAAGCCCGCAACAGAATCTAATGAAAAAATTAATGCAAAAAACTTGGCCTGCCTGCCGTCAGGCATGGCCAATTGCTGCCATATTGGTGGCAGCAGCTATTTTTTTTTATCCTGTTTGGTTGCAAAATAAAATTCCGCTGCCGGCTGATTTTGTGGTGGGTACATATCTGCCCTGGTTAGATTATAAATGGGGTTATCCTGCAGGAGTGCCGGTTAAAAACCCCATCACAACCGATGTGGTCTCATTTATTTATCCAATGAGGATGTATGCCGTAGATTTATTAAAGTCAGGCAAACTACCCCTATGGAATCCATTAATTTTAACTGGCACCCCGCTCCTGGCAAATTTTCAATCAGCTCCTTTTTCGCCGACAGTCTTTTTGTATTTTTTATTACCAAAATTGGATGCCTGGACTTGGCAGATTATTTCTCAAGTTATACTGGCAGCTGTTTTTTCATATTTTTTACTAGAGGAATTAGGCAGGAGCAAGCTGGCATCCCTGAGTGGTTTATTTTTTGCCTTCGGTGGATTTATGATAATTTGGCTGGAATGGAATGCTCACTCCCTGGTGGCGGCGTTTTTTCCGGCAATTTTGTTACTGACTTTAAAGTGGCTCAGAGCTGAAAAAGCATTATGGGGGTGTGGTTTATCGCTGGCTCTCGCTTTCCAGATCTTAGCCGGATATCCGCAGATAATTTTATATGAATTTTTAATTTTACCAGCAGTACTATTCATATTTGACAGAAGAATTTTCAGACAGCCTCGAAAGTTAGCCTTTTTCTGTTTATATATTGGACTGGGCCTTGGCCTGGCCGGCATCCAAATTCTGCCCGGCCTGGAGTTAATTCGGGAATCTCAAAGAAATCTGGAAACACTTAAATCCGATCTGGCCTTCATTCCTTGGCAATCCCTGGTAATGTTGATTGCACCTGACTATTTCGGAAATCATGCCACTTATAACTATTGGGGCCCGGCTCATTATACCATCGCATCCGGATACAGCGGGATAATTGCTCTAACCTTGGCGATGCTTGGACTGTTGACATCTCTTCGGCAAAAGGGAGTTTCCCTGGCGATTTACATGATTGCTCTGGCAGTATTGCTTGGTTTTGAGAATCCGCTATCTTTCATTTTACAAAAAAGCAATTTCCTGGGATTGCAGGCTGCTTCAAGTCAGAGAATACTGTTCTTTTTTAATATGGGAGTGTCAATGCTGGCTTCATTTGGTGTTGATTATTTGTTGTCAAAAAAAGTTTCCCTCAAAAAATTAATTCAGACCTTAACCCTGCCATCACTGGTACTCCTGGCACTGTTTTTCTTCTCCTTAATATCGCTAAACCTACACGATGATCAGAATCTAAGAGTTGGATTTAGAAACTTAGCGCCACCGATTATGTTTTTATCTTTATGCGCTGTACTTTTTTTTCTGATAGCAAAAACAAAAAACTTGGCTAAACATCTGACATTTGCTTTAATGGTGGTCGCTACATTAGAGCTTTTTAAATTTGGCTGGAAATATGAACCTTTCTCTTCAAAAAATTTGGTATTTCCAACGACTCCTGTTATTGATTATCTGCAAACTCAACCTAAGCCGTTTCGGGTAATAGGATCAAAGGTTATACCGACTAATCTGCTGATGCCTTATTCGGTGAGCACTGTTGAGGGTTATGATGCAGTTTATCCATTGCAAATTGCCGGATATTTAAGCGCTATTAATACTAATTCACCAGATAACCATCTTGGGAGATATGGAACAATCAATAATTTTAGCTCGCCTTTAATTAATTTAGCCAACGCCGAGTATATCATAGTTTCCAAAAGGGAAAATTTTGATACCTCCCGATTCGAAAAAGTATTTGAAGATCGCTCTGTAGTACTATTAAAAAATAAAGATTTTTTACCAAGGGCTTTAATGTTTTATGATTGGCAAGTTGAGGGAACTGATAAGGTGATGGGTACGCTTCTGGATAACCCGTCATATTTTAAAACTAAAATAGTCATAGATAATGATCCGGAAATTAATAAAGCCAAAGGCAGTGGCATTGTCAATTTGGCAGAATATGAGAGCAATCGGGTTGTCAAAGGCAATACAGACTCACCCGGTTTATTATATATAGCGGATTCCTGGTATCCGGGATGGAAAGCTTATGTTAACGGAAGGCAGGTCAATATTTTAAGAGCAGATTTTAATTTCATGGCTATCCCTATAAAAGAGGTAGGAGATTTTATTGTTAGATTGGATTATCAACCGGACAGTATTAAAATTGGCTTAATAATTACTGGTGTTTCATTTACACTGGTGATACTTCTAATAATGATTGAGTATTTAAGGAAATCAAAAAATGAAGTTTAGAAAAATCATTGGACCTCTGATAGTAGTTGTTGGTTTGGTGGCAATTTTTTACCAATTCTTTTTTTTAGGTAAAATACCGATTCCGGCTGACCTTTTGGTGGGAGCTTATTTTCCCTGGTTGGATTACAATTGGGGATATCCGGCCGGAGTGCCGGTTAAAAATCCTCCTATAACTGATGTGATATCTCAGCTTTATTTGTGGAGAATGTTGGCTGTTGATTTGTTAAGTCGAGGGATTTGGCCGTTGTGGAATCCGTATTCTTCATCCGGAGTTCCTTTGCTCGCAAATTTGCAATCAGCCCCGTTTTTGCCATTTAATTTGCTGCTGCTTTTGCCTAAGTATTTTGGTTGGGGTATTTATTTATTTAGTCAATCGGTTGCGGCAGCAATAGGGATGTACTTTTTGCTGGCAAGATATAAATTGGAAAGAATCTCCCGAGTAGCAGGTGCTTTAGTATTTTGTTTGTCAGGACTGATGTCCACTTATGTTGAGTTTGCTATGGCAGTTTTTGCAGCGGCCTCACTGAGCTGGATATTTTTTTCACTTGAATCTTTCTGGCAGGGAGGAAAGGTACGCTATTTAATTATTTTAACGCTCTCATTCGCAACTTTTTACTTATCCGGACACGCCCAACTTGGACTTTATGGAACGTTACTGTTTCTCGCCTACATAATATACCACTCGCTTGTCAGAAAGGCTCAACTTGGTAAATTTTTAATTCTACCGATCGTTTTCTGGATACTGGCAATCGGCATTGCGGCCTTGCAGCTGCTTCCGACACTTGATTATTTGTCAGGATCATCAATTAGGGGAACTGAAACTTACTCGAGGCTATATAATTTTGGATTGGCGCCCTGGTATGAAATTATCAAAATGATTGCCGCAGATTTTTTTGGAAATCCAACAACTTATAATTACTGGGGATTTTTTTACTATCATGATGTGGCTTTGTTTTTAGGAACTCTGACTCTGCCATTTATCATCCCGCTCATTTTTAAACGCTTTAGAAACAATTTGATCAATTTTTGGGGAACAGTTTTTGTAATTTCACTAGTATTGGGTTTCAACAATCCCATCTCTCATTTTATCTACAGCCTGCCCATCCCGATTTTGACAAATTCTTCGGCCAGCCGCATATTTTTTCTAACCAGTTTATCGGGTGCAGTTCTGTTGGCATTTTCGACACAATTTTATATTCTGGATAAAAAATTTGAACTTTTTCTAAAAAGGTCAAATTTAGCACTATTTTCCGGCTTGATGATATTGGGAATTATCCTGGCATTAATTATTTATTGGGCAAAATCCTACTTTCCGGCTGAAACATTAGGTCACCTTAAAATAAGCCTGCGGAACCTCGCCATTCCGCTTTTAATATTGGGAGCATTTGCAGTAATACTAAAGTTTTTCAAGCGCAGGGAAATTGTGGTTTTAATTGCGGTTTTTATCCTGTTTTTAGATCTTGGCAGATACTTTTTAAAACATAACCCTTTTGTTGATCAAGCTCTAATTTACCCAAAAACCCCGGTGATTGACTTCCTGCAAAATCAGCCTGGTTATTTTAGAATTGCCCGGGCTGACTCCGAAATAATGCCGCCTAATACCTGGATGGCCTATGGTTTATCCTCGGTTGAAGGATATGATCCTTTATCTATTGAAAGGTACAGCCGTTTCGTAAACAGAGCCAATGGCGGGTCATTTGGCGCCGGTATCTCCAGGTATATCGAGGTTAAAAATTACCCTTCAAGCTTTTGGGACGTCCTAAACACCAAATATTTTTTGGCAGTTAAAAGAGACAGGGAGGGGAGAGTCAAGGGGGATTTTTTAAATAAAAAGCTTGAGGTTAGTGGCTTTAAGAAAGTATTCGAGGATAAAAACAGTGTTGTTTTAGAAAACCCCAAGGTTAAAGAGAGAGCCTTTTTTGTCAATCAGGTCAATTGGGCAGGCAGTGATCAAGCAATTAGGTTGGCCATTGATGCAGTTGATTTCGATCCGACCAGACAGGTTGTGGTTGAGGGTAGCGGCCAGCCAATGGTTTTATCAAGTGATGGCAAAATAGATATCACACAGTACAGCCCAAATGAGGTGGCCATAAAGACGGAAACCAACGGGGATAGATTCTTAATTTTAGCTGATAGTTTTGATACGGGCTGGAAGTTAACAGAAAACAACCATCAAGAACAGCTTTACCGGGTTAATGGGGCATTCAGGGGTTTTCCAGTTAAAGCAGGAATTAATCAATATCGACTAACCTATTGGCCAAACTCATTTGATATTGGGTTGAAAATAACAATTGGCAGCTTACTTGTTCTTGCCGGGGCAATCTCATATACTGTGTTCAAAAAGAGATGGTAACCATGATAAAGACTTTACTGGAAATTCATGAAGATGTTGCTGCCAATCATTATGATCAAGGGATAAAGAAAAACCTTTTCCAAAAGTATTGGCACAGCTCCAGATTTCATCAGGTACTGGAGGTAATAAGACCGGTGGAGGGAGCAGTTTTGGATATTGGTTGCCATGGAGGAACTTTTACCAAAGTCATTCTTTCTAAAATCGGCTCAAAAAAAATTTATGGAGTCGACATTTCGCATTCGGCAATTGAATATGCCAGGAAGAAAATTCCCAATGGCCATTTTGAGGTGGCGGATGCTGCCAGTCTGCCTTACAAAAATAATTTTTTTGAGGCGGTAATTTGTCTTGAGGTTTTAGAACATGTTGATAATCCGACTATGGCAGTGTCTGAAATTTACCGGGTCTTAAAGAAAAATGGTTATGCTGTAATTTTAGTTCCAACAGATAACAGGTTATTTAAACTGGTCTGGTCTCTTTGGACCATGTATTATCCGGTTTGGAAACACGCTCATGTTCAGAGTTTTCAAAAAAACAACCTGGAAAACTTAGCTAAGAAAACAGGCCTTAAAGTAGATAAAGTTAAACTATTTAATATGGGCATGCTAAAATTAGTTGTAGCCCGAAAATAAAAGGACTCTTGAATATGAAAGTTGCCGTTGTTGTATTAAATTTTAAAGTTAAAGCTGCTGTCTTAAAATGCATTAATTCCATTGGCAAGTCAACTTTTTCTGATAAAGAGATTATTCTGGTTGATAATGCCTCCGGTGATGGGATCGGTTCAGATGTTGGGAATGATATTCAGATTATAGAAAATGAAGAAAACTTGGGGTACTCTGGCGGTAATAATGTAGGTGTCAAAAGAGCCTTGGATAGTGGAGCAAACTTCATATTAGTTTTAAATCCTGACACAACCATTGATAAAAACTGCATAAAAAATTTAATTAATGGGATGGAAAAAAATAAAGCTGGAATAGGAGGACCAAAAATATTTTTTTCAAACTCGGAGAAAATCTGGTATGCCGGAGGGATTATTGATTTGGAGAATGTTATTGGAAAACACAGAGGAGTGGATGAAAAAGATCAAGGAAAGTATGATAAGGAGAGTGAAACAGATTTTGTCAGCGGGGCAGCTATAATGGTAAAGAGAGAAGTATTTGAGAAGATCGGTTTTTTTGATGAGAAATATTTTTTGTATTACGAGGATAGCGATTTTTGTTACCGCGCCAAAAAAGCCGGTTTTAAAATTTTTTATATTCCTGAGGCTGTAGTCTATCATGACAATGCCAAAACCACCGGGCTTGGTTCTCCCTTGCAGGATTATTATATAACCAGAAACAGAATGATATTTGCTAACAAATTCTTACCCTTCAGAACTAGAGTCGCTCTATTTCGTGAAGCAATTAAAAACCTGGGGAATCCAATGAGGAGATTGGCTTTGTGGGATTTTCTGATTGGAAATCTAGGGAAGGGGAGCCTATGATATCGGTAATTATCATTGCCAAAAATGAAGAGAGGATGCTTAAAGCTTGTTTGGAATCAGTCAAATGGGCAGATGAAATTGTCGTGGCTGACAATGGATCAACCGATAAAACTGAAGAAGTTGCAAAAAAATATACAAGTAAAATAGTCAATTTTAATGATGCGGATTTTGCGGGCTTGAGAAATAAAGCAGCCGAGAAAGCAACAGGTGACTGGGTTTTATATGTCGATGCTGACGAGAGGGTGTTAGAGCCACTTAAACAAGAGATTCTGAAGCTAGTTGCAGATAACGAGCTCTCCACTTATGCCATTTCCAGGAAGAATATTATTTTTGGAAAAGAAGTTAATTACGGTCCCTACAAAAAGGACTGGGTTATTAGACTGTTTAAAAGGGCAGATTTTGAAAAATGGACAGGAAAAGTTCATGAAACCCCTCATTTTAAAGGGAAATTAGGCTATACCAAGAATTCATTGCTTCATCTAACTCACAGAGGTGTGGATCAAATAGTTTTAAAAAGTCTGGAGTGGAGTAAAATCGATGCAAAGCTTCGACTCGATGCCAACCATCCAAAAATGTCCGGCTGGAGATTTTTAAGGATTTTTATTACAGAAACTTTTAATCAGGGAATCCTGAGGAAAGGCTTTTTCAATGGCACTGTTGGCATTATGGATTCACTTCTTCAGGTATTTAGTTTGTATATCACCTATGTCCGGCTGTGGGAATTTCAACAAGTAAAGCCTTTGGAAAAAGTTTACGAGGAGATAGATAAAAAACTTCTTGAGAGCGATTTTAGATATTAAACTTCTTTGACACTGCTATTTTTGCTTCTTAATATTTAACCTGCTAAGCTATATATTGTGAAAGTTGCTATTTATTCACCTTACCTGGACACAGCCGGCGGGGGAGAAAAGTATATGATGTCAGCGGCTGAGTTTTTTTCAAACTCTCATCAAGTGGATGTCCTTTTGGATTCTCATTTGCTAGGCATTGGATCTGATAAAATCAAACAGAAACTGGAGAATTTGCATGGATTTGATCTTTCTAAAGTAAATTTTATTAGGGCTCCTTTTGGTGATGGCAGTTTTTTTGTCAGCAGGGTAATAAATAGGCTTATTTTTTTAAAAAAATATGACTATCTTTTTTACTTAACTGACGGCAGTATTTTTTTCTCGACAGCCAAAAATAATATTTTACACATGCAGTCTCCCATTAAAAATTCCCACAATGATTTGTGGACTAAAATTAAATTATCAAGATGGAAAATGATTATATTTAACTCCAATTTTACCAAAGAAGAAACCGAGGGTTCATGGAAAATTAAAGGGTTAGTTGTTTATCCCCCTGTTTCTATTGATGTTATAAAACCCTTAAAAAAAGAAAAAATAATTTTATCAGTGGGCAGATTTTTTGGATATTTAAAAGATAAAAAGCATGAAATACTGATTGATGCTTTTTCAAAATTGACTAAATCAGGAAAATTAACCGGTTGGAGTTTGCATCTGGTTGGTGCGGCCGGTGAGGGGGATTTTTCTTATGTTGATGAATTAAAAAAGTTGTCTCAAGGTCTGGAAGTATTTCTACACCCAAACCTGGAATTTAAAGAATTAGTAAAGCTTTATGGCAGCGCCTCAATTTATTGGCATGCTGCAGGATACGGTGAAACCGATCCGACCAAAATGGAACACTTTGGAATTTCAACTGTTGAGGCAATGGCGGCAGGGGCAGTGCCAATAGTTGTTAGCTTAGGAGGACAAAAGGAAATTGTGGAAGATAAAAAATCAGGGTTGCTTTGGGATACGCCCGATGAGATGATTAGATATACTTTAAATATTATTGAAAATAAAAATTTAGCAAATAAAATCTCAAAAGCTGCCGTTGAAAGGAGTAAAATGTTTAGTGGGAATAAGTTTTATGAGCAAATCCAAAAACTAATTAATAATGAATAAAATATTGGATCTAATCAAAAAGTATTGGTTGCTACTGTTGATTGGTTTAGCTTTCAGACTGATTCTTTCAGCAACAACGTTTCATCTCGATGTTAAATCCCAAATGGTAGCTTCAGCCACCTACTTTGCAGGTCAACTTGACCCATATCATTTTGCCCGTCTGATTCATCCGGACACGGTTCTAGATAAATTGCCAATGAGTTATTTCTTGGATTTCCCTTTCAGATTCCCTCTGCATTTTTTTGTTGATAGTTCAAAAGAAAAGATCTTTTTATTGAGCCCAAATAAATTTTTTGGTGATCCCTGGCTACTTAGCTATTTAGTTTATGCCAAACTGCCCTTTTTGTTCGCGGATATGCTGGTGGGTATTTTATTGGCTCTGCTGGTTTCACCTCAGAAGCAGAGGACAATACTTAGTATTTGGATGTTTAACCCATTTACACTTTGGGCAACGTCAATGATTGGACAAATAGATATTTATATCTCTTTTTTCATACTTCTTTCTTTTTGGTTAATTCGGCATTCTAAGTTCTATGCAGCCGCATTTGTCCTGGGAATTGGCGGAGCAGTTAAGTCTGCACCCTTTCTTTTGCTACCACTACTTATTGGTTTAGTTCCCGATATGAAAAGAAAATTTTTAATAATTTTTTTTGGTGTAGTTCCGTTTTTATTGACAGTTTTGCCTTATCTTCCGTCCGCTGATTTTCGTAGAGATGCACTTTTTACACCTCAATTATCTAAGATGTTATATATCCAACTCCCTTTGTCCGGAGGAGAGAATCTATTTTTAAATTTGACACTGATTGTACTGGCATACATTTTTTTCTTTAGCCGCTCCAGAAATGCTGAGGATTTTTCTAATTATGCTATAGCGATTTTTCTGATAATACTTAGTCTGACTCATTTTCATCTACAGTGGGTGCTTTGGATAATGCCGCTTCTTATTTTATGGCTCATTGATCACTGGCATACAGGTACTAAATTAGCAGTCGGCATTTTAATAGTTAGCTTTTTAATGATGTTGTTTCTATTTGAAGCTTCATTACAAATCAGACTGTTTTCTCCAATTTTCCCCCAACTTGATCAGGCCAAAGGCTTATGGGAAATTTTACCAAACGAAAGGATGATTTTTTTAAGAAGCATTGCAGCTTCTTTATATGCCGGCGGGTCATTTTATTTAGTCTTTAGGCTAGTGAAACAGGATGAATAATTTAAAGGTCTATATTTTTTTAGCTTTGCTTACTCCATTGCTCTGGTGGACTTTATTTCAGCTCCCATCAATTTTTAATGAATGGAAAAAAACGCCGCATTATTTTATTACACAAACCAAGTCATTTTTAACTCCCGAAAAGTTAAAATTTCAGGAAGATTTGAGATGGGAAAGTGAGAAACATTCCAATCCATTGGGCCGTTTTTTTTATAATAAGAGCACCAGTTTAATGGATGAATTTTTTAGCGCCGTCTCTTTTTTGTCTCCCAGAATTTATTTCCAGGCCGGAGATGGAAATAAGCTTTCACCAAATGTGGTAGAACCAACTCTAATTATTTTATTTCCCTTATGGATTTTTGGTTTGATATCTCTGGTTGAAGCAAGAAGATTTAAACCAATTTTATTATGGCTGGGATTTGGAGTATTTGCTTTTCTTCTCGGACAAAAGAATTTTTATTTTACATTACCAATTGTTTTCTTGAACATTTTTTTTATAACCTATTTTATTAACAAGTTAAAAGCAAAAACAAAGTACCTCATTTTATCAGTAGTCCTAATATATGGCAGTTATATTTTGGGGAGGGCAATATGGATGATTCACTAAACAAAAAGAAATTTATCGCACTTACTATTTTAATTTTTTTTGTAGCTTTATTTTTTAGGACCTGGAAACTTGACGCTTTCCCGGTTAGTTTATCAATTGATGAGGTAGCCATTGGTTATAATGCTTATTCTATTCTAAAAACAGGTAAAGATGAATGGTCAGAAAAATTTCCTTTGGCATTTAAATCTGTCGGAGATTACAAACCGCCTGTTAACATTTACCTAACGGTTCCTTTTATTGCTGCCTTGGGGCTGAATGAATGGGCAGTTAGATTACCATCAGCGTTGACTGGCACTTTAACAGTGCTGGTCTTTATATTTTTATTGAGAGAATTGGGTATTGGTAGAGTTGGTTCTCTGTTTGGAGGTTTTTGGTTGGCAATTTTGCCGTGGCATGTTCATTTTTCAAGAGGAAGTTTTGAAGCAGTGACAGCATTATTTTTTCTTATTCTTGGAACTTATCTGTACTTTTTATCAATGAGGCGGAATTTATTATGGATAACTTTAAGTCTGATCGCTTTTAGTTTATCCATTTGGGCTTATCATGCTGAACGTTTTTTTACACCACTGCTAGTAATATTTTTATTGGCACTTTTTAGGAATGAGCTAATCCCTTATTTTAAAAAAAATCTCAAGCTCTTAATTTTATTAATTATCATTTTTCTGTTTTTTGCCGTCCCATTTATTTATTTAACTGTCTTTACGGACTCCATTAAGACAAGGGCGTTATCAACCTCAATCCTCCGGGAGCCAAGCCTTATTTTCAATCTACATAATGGAAATTATTCTAATTTTGGTGAGTTACTATTTGATAATGATTACTGGCTTATATTTCGGCATTGGGCCGGAAAATATATTAATTACTTTGATTTTAGATTTTGGTTCTGGAAAGGAATGCAATTTACTCCACCAGGTTATTCAGACCTGGGACTTTTATATACTGTTGATCTGCCGATTTTTTTACTTGGTGTTTATGCGTTGATTAAATCTAAAAATAGGATATTGAAGAAAGTGGCGATTTTCTTCTTTTTTGCCGGTCCTCTGGCAGCCTCTTTCACTATGAACGAACAACATCCTTTGAGAGCCATGGTTTGGATCCCTTTTTTTGGAATTGTTATTGCCTCAGGATTTTCCTGGGTTTTAACCAGGCCTAAACTATTTAAAATAATCGTTGGTGCTTTATATTCAGTGGCAATATTTTTTAGCATCTTATATTTTAAGGATATTTATTTTTACCAATTCCCTAAATTTTACTCAGAATATTGGCAGTATGGCTTTAAGGAGATTTCAAACTACGCTTGTCAAAACAAGGATAAATATAAAAATGTAATAATCTCTGAAACCTTTGGTAGCGAAGGGCCTTTGACCACAGGGACGCCGTATGTCTACTACTTATTTTATTGCAAATTTGACCCTGAAACGTTTATCAATAATAAACTATTAACCAAATCAAACGATGCAGGCAATGTAGTTTTTAATAGAGTAGATTGGTCCTCAGATTCGCGAAGGGATAACATTTTGTTGATAGCCGCTCCCTGGGATCTGCCGCCTGACAAAATTCCCAAAGAGAATATTATCAAAACAATAAATTTTCTGAATGGGAAAACAGGATTTTTATTTGTTGAAACAAAACCGAAACTATGAAAATAACAATAGCCATCCCTAATTTTAGAGGTATAGAGCTTCTAAAAAAAAATTTGCCTCATATTCTGGGAAGCGGAGCAGATGAAATTCTAATAATAGATGATGGATCTACTGATAAAAGCTTGGAGTTTCTATCCGCATTAAAAATAAAAAACAAGGAGTTAAAGATATTAGAACATAAGAAAAACAGAGGCTTTATTCCATCAGTTAATGAATTATTTGATAAGGCTTCAGGAGAGGTAGTGGTGTTATTAAATAATGATGTTTTTGTAGAAAAGGATTTTTTAAAACCCTTACTGAAGCATTTTCAGAACCCAGATGTTTTTGCGGTTAATTTACATGAAGAAGGTCAGGGTCCGTCGATTGCTTTCTGGAATAATGGTTTTTATGAATTTAAAAAAGGAGAAGAAAAGGATGAGGTACAAAAAAGCGCCTGGGCCTCGGGTGGATCGGCAGCTTTTAGAAAGAACATATGGCAGGAACTGGAAGGTTTTGATGAGATATTTAGTCCATTCTACTGGGAAGATACTGATATTTCCTTTAGGGCGTTAAAAAGCGGATATGAAATATTGTGGGAGCCACATTCAAATGTAAAACATGAACATGAAACTACGATAAAAAAACTTAATCAAAGAAAAGTCAACCGGGTGAGGGAAAGAAATCAACTTATCTTTATATGGAAAAATGTTTCTGATCAGAAATTATTGCAAGAACACGGAAGATTTTTATCTAAAAGATTATTTACTAAACCGGGATATTGGGTACCATATCTTTGGGCTAAGCTTAAATCTTTTGGGATTAAGAAAGCTATTCCTATATCAAATAGAACTGATCTGGAGGTAATAAATTATGGCCGTTCCTAGATTGTCCATAATTATTGTTTCATATAATAGTCAGGATTTTATAGAAAAATGCTTAAATTCAGTATTAAAAAATGTTCCAGCGGCAGAGATTATTGTTTTAGATAATGCATCGAAGGACAAAACAGCTGAGAAATTAAAGAAATTTTTACCCAAAATCACGCTGGTAGAATCGGAAAAAAATTTAGGTTTTTCAAAAGGAAATAACAGGGCAGTTAAGGAAGCCAGGGGGGAGTATTTATTTTTTTTAAACCCTGATACGGAGCTAAAAAAACCAATTAACGAACTGATTGACTTTTATGAAAAAAAGTCTGATTCAGGAATAGTTGCTCCAAAACTAATCTTGGAAAATGGTGAAACCCAACCATCAGTTAGAAAATTGCCCACTGTCTGGGGAGCTTTTAAGGAATATATTTTGGGCGTTAAAAATTCATATAACCAGTATATTCCTGAAGGAGGTGATCTAATGGAGGTGGAAATGGTTTACGGAGCGGCCATCTTGATAAAAAGAGATCTATTTGAAAAGTTGGGAGGTTTTGACGAAAAATATTTTCTTTATTATGAGGATGCGGAGTTGTGTAAGAGAGTTAGGGATTTAAGTAAAAAGATATATTATTATCCTAAGATTTCAATCAACCATCTGGTTGGAGCAGCGCAGTCTCAATTAGACAGAAATACGTTGAACAATCAATCCTTGTTAACGTACCATGGTCTACTTGGAGCTTTTTGTCTACAAGTTATTTTTTTTGTACACCGGATTGCAAACAAGCTTACCAAATGATTTTTCAATTTCCACCTGAGATCTTATCATATCTTGCCTAGAGGTTAATTGAGACGTACAATAGAGATACATTGAAACAATCATTTGTATATTTACTGGCTATATTATTATTAGCCTTGGTTCTTAGAATTTATCAGCTTGATAAGGTTCCATCAGCTCTTTTTGGTGATGAGGTTGATGTCGGCTACCAAGCTTATTCACTGCTCAAAACCGGCCAGGATCTCTATGGAAACTCCTGGCCAACACTGATTCACTCGCTTTCTGAATACAGAGCGCCGCTGTTTATTTACTCAGCTGTGCCATTTGTGGCTCTCTTTGGTCTTAATGAGTGGGGAGTGAGACTGTCAGCGGTTTTTTTTGGAGTGTTAGGAGTTTTAGGTGTATTTATGTTAACCAAGTTGCTATTTAATCAGCGGATTGGACTTTTAGCCGCCTCCTTTATGGCAATTTCCCCATGGCATATACAATACTCCAGAGCCGCCTTTGAAGTAACCATGCTGTTATCATTTATGATTTTTGCAACATACTTTTTTATCAAAGGTTTAGATAAGAGATACTTTATAATAATTTCAGCCATACTTTTTGGACTAACTCCATATATTTACTCAACTTCAGTCGTTTTTATGCCCTTTTTAATATTAGTCTTAATGCTTATCTACGGAAAAAGTTTAAAATCTAAACTGGCTGAGGTCTCCGTTGCCATACTCATCATGTTGGTGGTGCTTTCGCCTTACGCCTATCAAACAATTATCGGGAAATCCGGCGAGCGATTCAGCGTCATCAGCGTTTTTACCAATCAGGGTTTAAATGACAAAGTGATTTTGGCCCAAAAACAAGAAAACTTACGGTTTGGTCTTCAGAGAATATTTCACAATAAGCCGCTGGAATGGTCACAACAAATCTCGATGAATTATCTGAGGGCATTTTCACCGGAGTTTTTATTTTTGCAGGGGGATCCCAATTCCAGGCACTCTATCCATGACATGGGTCAGATGTACTATTTTGAACTAATATTGCTTCTTACCGGAGTGTGGGTTTTACTGAGTGGAAATGGGGGGGGGAACGAGGCTGCCGGCAGGCAAGGAAAATGGCTAATTTTGGGTTGGTTAGCTGTATCTCCACTTCCGGCCTCCCTTACCTATGATGGGGGATTCCATGCTACCAGAAATTTTTTAATGCTTTTGCCTCTGCTGATCTTAGTTAGTCTGGGAAGTGTCAGTGTATGGGAAAAGTTAAGCAAAAACAAATCCTATTTGCTGGGAGTTTTAATTGTACTGGCAATCTTTAATGTTACTTTTTTTCTGCACCGGTATTTTATAAATTACCCTGCTGAGCAGTGGAGGGCATGGCATTACGGTTTTAAAGAGTCGATGCAATATGTCAAAGAAAATGGAATTCTCTATAATAAAGTTTTAGTTAATAATACTTATGAACCTTCACTAATTCGTTTTCTTTTTTGGACTAAATATGATCCCAATTTGTTTCACCGGCAGTTTAGAGGCGATCAATCGATAAAAAATATAACAACTGGTTTTGACGGATTTTCTCTGGAAGGAAAATATTTTTTTGGAAAAGTTAACGGACCCTTTGAGAAAATAATGGATATTAAAACACTCTATGTTGCATCAGCCAGGGATGACATCACCAATCCGGCCACTTTGTATGATCCCAATGTCAGATTGTTGAAAACTGTTAATTCACCAACCGGAGAACCAATCTTTTATATTATTACCGGTACACATGAGTAGAAAAAAATTTGTAACAGTTGTATTTATAATATTGATTGCGGCTGCGACCAGACTACTTTTTCTGGGCCAGTTCCCAAACGGTTTCACCGGGGACGAGGCAGAGCAGGGCTATTCGGCTTATTCAATATTAAAAACTGGCAGAGATGAATGGGGACAGTTTATACCGATTTTCCCGAGAGGTTTTGGAGATTATAAACCGCCGCTGAATACTTATTTGATAGTTCCCTCAGTGGCTATCTTTGGATTAACTGTTGAGGGGGTCAGGATACCTGCGGCAGTCACTGGTGTTCTATCCGTTGGAGTGGTTTATTTTTTAACTAGGGAACTTTTAAAAGATGAAAAAGTTGCTCTTTGGTCGGCATTTTTTTTAGCAATCAATCCCTGGCATATACAACTATCCAGAACAGCCTGGGAAGGCGGGATAGGGATTTTAACATTTTCACTGGGACTTATTTTTTACCTTAAATCCGGGTTTAGAAATCTAATGCTTTCTTCTGTATTTTGGGGTTTGACACTATACAGCTACCATTCATGGAGGGTCTTTACAGTTTTTTTTATATTGGGATTGATATTATTAAATTGGAATAAAATTACTAGCAAGAGTTATTTGATCGCCGGGTTAATTTTCTTAATCTTTTCGGCACCTCTAAGTTTGAATATAAATTCTGTATTGGCACGCTCATCTGATGTTGGCATATTTGGTAGTCAACAACTGTCCGCATATTTCTCCAACAAAGGGGTGACTCCCCTGCCTCCACTTTTGGATAAAATAATGGACAACAAATTGGGTTTCACCGCCAGCCAATTTTTCAATAATTATTTGTCATATTACTCCCCTGGTTTTTATTTTACTGATAACCGGCCTGACAATACGTATTTAAATTTCCCCTACTTCCCACTGCTTTATCCTCTTGAATTGATACTTTGGCTGGTGGCAATCTTTGTGCTGATCAGACAAAAAATAGTAAATAAAAATTTAATTATTCTTTGGTTTGTGTTGGCTTCTGTACCGGCTGCTTTGGCCGCCGGATCATCAAGTGCAAATAGGGCGCCCACTCTTTTACCACTGATTTCAATCATTTCAGCACTCGGTATAAACTTTATTACAAGCAAGTGGAAGAATGCAGAAAAAATTATGCTGGCAGTTTTATTTTTAAGCTTTACCGGATTTTTATATTTCTACTTTTTTAAGCTTCCTCAAAAACCGGTTGATAATTTAAGATATGGTTATGATCAAATTTTTAAAAAGGTTGTTGAATCGCGGAATCAATATAGTCAGATCGTTATCTCAAAAGTCTTTACCGAACCACAGATTTTTATAGCGTTTTACAGTAAAATGGATCCCAGTGAGTTTCAGCAAGCATCTGTAAATTGGCTCCGATATGAAACTGCCGGCAAGCATTACTTGGATCAACTTGAAAGCTGGAATCTGGGGAATTATCTTTTCGAAGACATCAACTGGGCTAAAAAAGATAGTCTAAGAAAGGACGCTTTAATTATCAGTAAGCCTGAAGATTTTCCATCGGGCGCAGTGTCGGTTTTTGATTTTAGAGATCCTAAGGGTAAGGTAATTTACCGGATGGTGCCCGTAAAAAATGAAGAAAAAATTTAAAAACCTAATTAAGTTACCATTGTTACCGGTCATAATCCTGCTGCTTTTGATTATTCCGGCTTTTAAGGACACAATTTCAGTCGGATATTATCCAATGCATGATGATTTACAGGTGATGAGGCAGCTAATTCTCGATAAATGTTTTAGAGACGGTCAAATTCCTTGCAGATGGTCAGAAGACATGGGATATGGTTTTGGATACCCGCTCTTTAATTTTTACCCGCCTCTTCCCTACTACTACGGTCAGCTAATTCACTGGTTGGGAGCGTCTTTTACAGATACGGTTAAGATCTTAGTAGTTTTAAATTTTATTGTTTCCGGATTGGCGATGTATCTTTTAGCAAAAGAATTTTGGGGGAAATGGGGAGGGTTAATTGCAGCAATTTTTTATGTTTATGCTCCGTACCACTCAGTTGATATATATGTTAGGGCAGCTATGAATGAATCTTGGGCTTTGGCGCTTTTCCCATTAGTTTTTTGGTCGGCTTACAAGTTGTTAGATAAAAATAAATGGATATTTGTCCCTGTTGTATCGCTATCAATGGCACTGGTAATGTTGTCGCATAATCCCATCCTGATGATTTTCAGTCCTTTTGCTGCCTGCTGGATTCTATTTTGGTTAATCAGGATAAAGAATTTTAAAGTCATACCAAAACTGCTATTATCAGGTTTCTGGGCTTTTGGATTAGCAGCATTTTTTACGTTACCGGTGATCTTTGAGCAACAATATGTTCATGTTGAAACTCTAGTGATAGGGTACTTTAATTACTTAGCACATTTTGCCACAGTCAACCAGCTATTTATCAGTCGTTTTTGGGGTTATGGTGCCTCAAAGTTTGGTCCTGATGACGGATTGAGTTTTCAAATTGGTCACCTGCATTGGATACTATCATTAGTTTCTCTGATTATTTCGATCAAGCTATATAAAAAAAATCGTTCTGCCTCACTGATGATTTTAGTGGTATTTACCTTGACACTATTTTCGGCATTTATGACTCATCAAAGATCTTCTTTTATTTGGGCAATGATTCCTTCTCTTGAGTATTTACAATTTCCCTGGAGATTTTTAACCTTGACAATTTTTGGAACTTCTTTTCTAGCCGGAAGTTTTGTTTTACTCTTTGACAATGTTAGGAATAAATTAAAAAACCTACTGTTCATTGTTATTATCTCTGGATCAATTTTCTTTTATAAAGATTATTTTCACTGGGAAAGACATTGGCCCTGGGTGAATGATCAGGTGAAATTTTCAGGGGAGTTGTGGAATCTACAAATTAGGGCAGGAATTTTTGACTACCTGCCTAAATGGGCTAAACTCCCGCCGGCCGGCCCCCCTAATGGAAATGCTGAAATGGTTTCCGGTGAAGGTCAAATAAAAACGCTTTCTAAAAATAGCATTAAACAAGAATATGATGTAGAAGTTAAAACGGGTGGAGTTTTTCAAATTAATACCTTTTATTTCCCGGGTTGGGTTTATTCTGTAGATAATAAATCCATCAATATAGACCCGGAGGAAGATAAAGAATTGGGAAGACCAAGAATAAAATTATCTCCAGGTAAATATTTTATTAGCGCAAAACTGGTTAATACTCCGATAAGGACACTTGGCAATACCTTATCGATTATTTCCTGGCTAGGGTTGATTACTGCAGCAGTGGTTTATTTTAAAAGACGAAATATAGTTTTCAAAAACAATGAAAATTAAAAACTTTTGGAATAGTCATAAGGGTAAATTATTTCTAATTTTATTGTTGATACTTATCATCCCTACATTTTATTCACTGATCAGACCGGGGTATTTTCCAATGCAGGATGATTTGCAGGCTTTTAGAATTAATCAGATGAACAAATGTTTCGATGACGGACAGTTTCCCTGCCGCTGGGTACCCGATGCTGGTTATCAATACGGCTACCCGTTGTTTAATTTTTATGCCCCGAGCGTTTTTTACTTGGGTGCAATTTTGCATAGTGTAGGTTTTCAGATTATTGACAGTGTGAAAATCATTTTCATTCTGGGGTTTATATTGGCGCCTTTTTTTATGTATTTATTCCTAAATTCATTTTTAAAAAATTCTTGGGCTGCATTAGCCGGATCTGTACTTTACGCTTTTTCACCTATTAGGGCTCAAGAGGTATATGTTAGGGGGTCAATAAGCGAGTTTTGCGCCTTGATTTTTTTCCCTTTGTTATTTTGGTCCTCGCTTCAACTGATTAGGTTTGGTAAAAATAAGTACTTGCTTTATTTGTCCCTCTCCTTAGGTTTACTAATGCTTACGCACAATTTGTTATCCCTTCTTTTTTTACCGATATTGATACTGTGGATATTATTTATACTGAGCCTTGAGAAAAAATGGCATGAATCAGGTAAGGTTTTCTTGGGTCTAATATTGGGAGTGTCCTTAGCAGCCTTTTTTTTACTGCCTGTTTTTTTTGAAAAACAATATGTGCATTCCGAGACTTTATTGGGAGGTTACTTTGACTACAGGCAACATTTTGTGGATCTCTACCAGTTATTTATTTCGAATCATTTCGGTTATGGATCCTCTGTTTTTGGTCCCGGGGATGATTTAAACTTATCGGTCGGACAACTGCAATGGGTTACGGCAGTTTTGGCCTTAATTTTAGCGGTCCTCTTTTACAGAAAAAATCGTAAACTCACTGCAATGAGTTTATTTATCGCTGCCCTTTTAGCACCAATTCTGTTTTTAATGCATCAAAGGTCATCTTTTATATGGCAGTTTTTCCCAATGCTTGCATATCTTCAGTTCCCCTGGAGATTTTTGGCATTCAGCAGCTTTTTGTTACCAATACTGGCTGCAATAGGGATTTATTTATCTGGCAATATAGAGTTTAAAAAACTAAATTCGGCCGGTGTTTTAACCGTTCTAATCATTATTTTGGTTTTGAGTTTCTATGCGAATTTCTTTCAACCGAGGGATTGGATAAATCTGGATGATAAGACTAAATTTTCGGGCGGGAGTTGGAATAAGCAATTAACGATAAGTATTTTTGATTATTTACCAATTTATGCCAGCTTACCGCCTAATCATCAGGCTCCTGAATTACCGGAAGTGTTGGATGGAAAAGTAACCTTTATTAATTATCGGAAAGGTAGTAACTATCAAAAAGGGTTAGTAAACGTAGAACAAACTGCCACTGTCAGATTACCTCTATTTGATTTTCCGGGGATGGCAGTCTATGTTGATAACAATAAGGTTTTGCATCATCACAGCGATTGCCGATATGAAGATTTTTGCTTGGGGCTGATAACTTTTAAGATTGATACTGGGCAACATTTGATAAATGCAGTATTAGAAGATACTTTAGTAAGAACCATAGGAAATATTATTAGCTTATTTGGCGGGTTTGTTTTTATACTTATTCTGATTAAGAATTTTGGGATTTTACAAATAATAAAATGGAGCTGAAATTAGAAAAATTGGTTGATAAATTTTGGCTGTTACTTATTTTAGCCTTTTCAATCCCGGCTGTGTGGGCTCTTTTTGTGCCCGGTTTTTATGGAGCCTCTGACGATTTACATATCGGATGGCTTTATGAGATGGACAGGGCTATACAATCAGGGCAGTTTCCACCGAGATTTGTGCCTGATTTAAGCTTTGGTTTTGGATACCCGCTATTTAATTTTGTTTTTCCGCTACCTTTTTACTTAGGTGAAATTTTTCATAAGCTGGGGTTTTCTCTGGTAGATAGTGTAAAGTCAGTATTTTTGATAAGTCTTATTTCATCAGCTTTGGCAATGTATTTTTTGCTAAAAGAATTTACCACAAAACTTTTAAGCTTAGCGGGAGCCTTAATTTATCTATACACGCCATACCGGGCAACTGATGTTTATGTAAGGGGAGCAATTGGTGAATCCCTGGCATTTGTTTTTCCTCCTCTTATTTTACTCTCGGTATATAAAATATGCACTAGAAAATCTGATTTGAGTTGGGTAGGAGCTGGGGTTTTATCAATTACTGGATTGATATTATCACATAATATTGCCACCTATATTTTTCTCCCTTTTATTATTGCCCTGGCAATATTTTTATTCTTAATTAAACCGGAAAGACAGCTACTTTTGCGTTTTGCTCTAATGCTTTTTTTAAGTTTATCGGCTGCCAGTTATTTTTGGATTCCGGTTTTAGTTGATAGCGGATTAATGAAATATGATACAGTTTTTGATTTTCGTGATCATTTCCCGACATTAATACAATTAATTAAGCCATTCTTTGGATATGGTGCATCCGTGCCGGGCCCCTATGACGGGATGTCCTTTTTTATAGGAAGTCTTAATATTTTATTAATCGTTTTAGCAGGAGTAGGTCTGATTAAACTCAGGAAAAAATATTCATTTTTCCAGAAAACAATATTGATTTGGTCGCTGATTACATTAACAGTTGTTGTTTTTATGATGAATTATAGATCCACTTTTCTTTGGCAACATATTCCGTTCCTGCCTTATTTCCAGTTTCCCTGGAGATTTCTTATGATGACAACTTTTGTTACGCCGCTTTTAGTAATAGGGCTGGAGGGTATTAAATTTAAACAACAGCTGGCAGTTTTTTTAATGTTAGGGGCGGTTTTTCTAAAATGGAGTTATTTTAGGCCCCACGATTTTTTGGGGAGAACAGACAGCTATTATTTAAACAGATATATTCCTTACCCTGAGGCCAGTGAAGACTATAAACAAACTCAGGAAGAATACTTAAGATTACCTAGGCTGGCATCAAAGAGGCCGGATAAAAACTTTCCCTTAGTTATCACTGAAGATAATTCAAAAGTTGACATTAACAAAGTCAATAGTCTTCACCAGATTATTACTATCTCAACCAGCAGCTCTCAACTAATCAATTACAATAAATATAACTTTCCGGGCTGGGGGGTTAAGGTAAATGGTCAAAAACAAGAGTTAGGGACTGGTCAACCTTTTGGCCAGATTACTTTTTCTATTCCAGCTGGTACCAACAAAGTAGAAGTATATTTTACAGAAACAAGATTTAAATTATTCCTGGATATAATGTCTTTGAGTGCAATTCTAGTATCTTTAGGTTTTTTAATTAATACCTTATCAATTAGAAAAAAACATGATGTTTAAAAAAAAATATAGTTCAATAATATTTCTGTGTTTAATTTTACTACTTTCCCTGGCATTAAGATTAATTAGCCTCTCAACTATTCCACCATCACTTAATTGGGATGAGGTTAGTATTGGTTATAACGCCGCCTCTATTTTACACACCGGAAAAGATGAATGGGGGAATTTTTTACCTTTGTCTTTTAGAGCATTTGGTGATTATAAGTTACCTGGTTATATTTATCTTGATATCCCATTTATCGCAGTATTTGGTTTAAACGAATTGGGAGTTAGACTACCTTCAGCAATCCTTGGAGCGGGACTAGTTTTACTAATATTTCTAATTCTCAAAAGAAAAACTGATATTAATACTGCCCTTTGGGGATCTTTTTTGGCGGCAATAACTCCTTGGACGATTATTTTATCAAGAGTAGCTCTTGAAGCACAGCTGACCTTATTTTTAACAACCCTGGGGCTCTACTTATTTTTATTGGGGCTTGAGAGGAGATACTGGTTACTATTTTCATCACTGTCATTTGGACTGACAATTTTTTCTTACAATAGCAGCAGAATAGTTACCCCGCTGCTGCTTTTAGTAATTGGAGTTTTTTATTGGAAAAAATTATTGGGAACTAAAAAGTATACTCTGGCAGCACTGGTAATCTTTGTTGCATTTTTTTTATTGGCCTTACCAAAAGCTATTCTTCAGGATTCTTCAGCCAGGTATAAATGGACTTCAATTTTAGATGAAGGGGCAATTAATCGGATTAATGAACTGCGCGGGTCATCAGCCTTGCCTCCTGCTTTGGCGGCAGTCACATTCAATAAAGTGACCTATGTAGTGCCTGAAATTTTTAAAAATTACTTCAGCCATTTCAATCCGAATTTCTTATTTTTAAATGGCGGATCAAATTATCAATTTAGTGTTCCCGGATCAGGACTGTTTTACCCCATTATAGCCCCACTCCTGCTTGTTGGTTTTTGGGTGATCCTAAAGGAGCGAAAAAAATGGCAGCTGTCGGTGATGTCATGGTTTTTTATTGCTATTATCCCTGCGGCAATAACCAGAGATGCTCCTCATGCTCTTCGCTCACTGATGATGATCCCGCCGGTTGTTTTAATTACCTCAATGGGAATTGCTTTCTGCTTTAATCATCTAATCAGAAAAAACCGTTTGATTTTGTCAATTGTTTTAACAATAGTATTGCTTCTAAACATTTATAGGTTTTGGCAGAATTATTCCGGGGCATACACTAAAGCTTATTCCTGGAGCTGGCAATATGGATATAAACAAGCAGTAGGTTTTATTAAACTCAATGGTGGAGCCTATCAGAAAATTTATTTCACCAAAAAATACGGAGAGCCTCACGAGTTTATACTTTTCTATAGCCAATATGATCCGGAAAAATACAGAACTGATTCCAAATTAGTCAGGTATTTTAGGTCGGACTGGTATTGGGTGGATTCATTTGATAAATATGTATTTTTAAATGACTGGGAAGTAAAAGATAAAGTGAAAAGCGAACAGGCCGTGCCTGCCGGCAGGCAGGGTATAGGGAAAAATCTGCTAATCACCAGCCCAGGAAATTATCCAAAGGAAAGCAAGCTTTTGGAGACAATTAATTTCTTGGACGGCAAACCGGCATTTGATATAGTGGAAATATAGTTATC
>OBEQ010107215.1_pt1 | contig 26927 bp, 14 predicted proteins | sample 1670901 | NCBI WGS metagenome assembly OBEQ01 (sample SAMEA104232315, study PRJEB22302) | groundwater metagenome | biome: forest; feature: aquifer; material: groundwater | place: USA | collected 2011-08-07 | depth 5.4 m | reverse complement strand
TTTGACCTACTGGCCAAACATCGCTCCGGCGTTCTCGTCCCTACGCAGTCCGATGACCATCGGACTGCTCCCTTGGGCAGGGAGGGACTCGAACCCTCAAGGGTTGCCCCATTGGCTTCTAAGGCCAACGCGGTTACCAGTTTCGCCACCTGCCCAAAAATGGTTATAAATATACTACAACCAATGGAATATGCTGTCCAGTAAGCCCCTGAATTGCCTCATGATACCCATGAATTTGAAAAATACACAAAATAGTGCTATAATTATAACATATGGGGGATAACATGACTCGCGGTCTGTCGCGAGTATTGCTCCTTACCAAAAAATATGAAAAACAAAAAGAAAAACAATCCTTTTACTATTTTATTTATGTATAACCAACCATAAATAGGCATTATTGTGTTTCAAAAGTGCCTATTTTTTGACTATGTTTCAACGAACCACCGACAACATGAAGGGAGCCTGCGGAATCATGTACGGCAAAATGGAGAAAAGCCTCAGGCTTTTGCGGCGGATTTATTTTGTAGAAATCATTGTTTTACTGATTGTCGGTGGGATTGTGGGCGTATTCATGAGCCTCTATGCTGCGCCAAACAAGTCATTTGTCTATCAGGGGCGCATTACCGGGGCGGACTTTTTGCCGCTTGACGATGCAACCTACTACATGCGTATCAAGCTCTTTGATGCAACTACTGGAGGTACATGCCAATGGTCTACGGGCGCAGATCGCACGGGTACCAATTGTGCTGCGCTAAATTCTGCCGCAAATGTACCGGTTGTACTCACAAGAAGCCTCTTTTCCATTCCCATGGGCGATACGGCATATCACGCAAATATGCCGAATATCGCATCGCTTGATTTCAAAAACACCACTTATTTCATGGATATATCATTTTCAACAGCTTCCGCGGGAACATACGAATTATTCACTACACGCACCAAGCTCGGATCTGCTGCAAGCGCCGTAACAGTACTGGATGCACTGCAGGCAAATACTTCCAACCAAGTGCCGGGCACGTATACTCAGATCAATGATGCGGATGGCATAACCACGGGAGACACCACTATTACTGTTGACTCAACGACTGGATATCCATCGGCAGGGACATTGCTTATCGATACTGAAGTGATGACGTATACCGCAACGACTGCCACGACATTCACCGGAGTGGTGCGCGGCCGACTTGGAACTCTTGAGACAACGCATAATGACAACGCAACAGTAAAAACGTACTTATTTTCTGGTATGGACGGCACTGTTGTTTCGTCCGCTGCACTTAGCGCGGACATTACATCCGGAGGAACAACCGCAACAGTCAATTCAACGAGTGGTTATCCGACTTCGGGTTCACTCCGAATTGATAATGAAATCATGTCGTATTCTGGTACAGCCGCCACTACATTCACTGGCCTTACCAGAGGACTGCGATCAACGACTGCGGCTGCGCATACAAGCGGTGCTACGGTAAGATTATTGCCAGCTCCTGTATTTTTCATCACCAGTGACGGCAGTGCGTTTATCAATACAAATAGCACCACCGTAAATCCTCAAGTGGGCTTTCAAGTATCAGGCACGACAAGATATACTCTTGGCATTGACAGGATCGCGGATTCCACGGCAAATAAATTCAAAATTAGCACCAATAATGTTGGGGCAACGGGGACGGGAACAATCGCAAGCGCAGATGTGAATATTACCGGAACTTCAACGGCATTTACCACACAGCTTTCATTGGGGGGCACTATCACGGCAAGTGGGCAGACGCGCACCATTACCTCTATAACGAGTAACACGGCACTCACAACGGATACGGCCTTTTCGTCGCCTATCTCACCAGGAACAGCATTCACCTTTATCAATACACTTCTCACGCTTGACTCGCGAAACACCTTTAGCGCGGGAGCATATTCTGCTTTTGAATTTAGCGGACTCAACAACACACTAGCCTCCTCATTTGATGCAGATTATACAACGCTTACCGTAACACCGCCGACCATCACCCTCTCCGGATCAACTCCAGTAACGACGCTGATGGACTCTGTTTTCTTTGGTCGCCCGGCAATCGCATCCATAGCGGCGGGAATCCCAGGCGCTACAACATTCACCGTTGCGGGTCCGCCACTCTTAGCAGCAGGTACCATGACAAATGCCTATGCACTCAAAATAAACACAGCTAATACAAACGGTGGAGCTGCGCCCACAAACGCCTACGGCCTTGCCGTAGCAGCGCCAACCGGAGCAACCAACAATTACTCGGCGACCTTTACCGGAGGAAATGTGGGAATAGGAACAACCGCGCCGATCACACAGCTGCATGTGAGAGGAAATGTACCAGCAACAACAATTAACGCTACGGGCACCACTTCAGGTGCCGGCAGCGCTGCTATTGATGTACAGGGACGTTATGCATATGTTGTCAACGCAAATGCGAATACATTAAGAATTTTTGATGTGTCAGACCTTACAGTACAAACAGGCACGGGTACTATTACGAACACAGGAGCAACAGTTACGGGGAGCGGAACGGCATTCACAACGCAACTTGCCGCTGGTGATACTATCATGGCAGGTGGTCAGGCAAGGGTTGTGGCAAGCACCCCTGCGAGTGCCATATCCCTTACCACTGATAGCTCATTTTCTCCACCATTTACTTCGGCAACGTCATTCACTTTTCTGAAATCTCCAAAAAGCATAAGTAATCCTAGTTCATTCACGTTCACGGGTACGGGAACAGCTATTACGACAAACGGCTCGGCAACCGTTACGGGATTAAATACTTCTTTTACAACACAGCTTACCGTTGGAGATACGATTACCGTTGGGGCCGAGACAAGAACGATTAGTACCATATCAAGCGATACATCACTCACCACCACTGCTACTTTTTCTACAACAAATGCAAGTCCCGGTATTGCGTTTACGTTTTCTGCAAGCTTTAATGATCCTCGATCTGTTGTCGTAAGGGGACGCTATGCCTATGTTGCAAATCTCACCGGAAATAGAATATTTATCATTGATGTTTCAAATCCTGCCGTGCCGACAGGGAGAGGTGTGATCAACTCTTCCCTACCTCGCAATATTGCTGTTCAGGGACGATACGCATATGTGGTAAGCCAAGGAAACACTCGTTTGGAAGTTATTGATATTTCAAATTCCATACTACCCACACTCACAGGAACACTCGCTTTAACCCAGGTTCCGATTGGTCTTTTTGTTCAAGGACGTTATGTGTATCTGACAAAATCTGAAGCCCCCGCGACCGGAAATAATAACAGGTTGCAGATTATTGATGTTTCAAACCCCGCAAGCCCCGCCGTACCGAGTGGTGGTACCGGCCTTGTGGCCACCGGACAAGTTGCAAATGCGGTATACGTTCAAGGACGATATGCCTACGTCACTAATGATACAAGTACGCAAAAATTTGAGGTGTTTGACGTAAAGGACCCCGCAAATCCTGTCAGTACCGGTTCGATAACATTAACCAGTACACCGATGGGCGTTGTGGTGCAGGGGCGATTTGCCTACGTCACAAACTATACCGGCCAAACCGTACAAATCTTTGATGTATCAGATCCGACCATGCCGGCATCATCAAATCTTGGTGCATCTGCGAGCTTAGGGGGAGGTGTTAATTATCCTGCAGTGCAAGGACGTTTTCTGTATGTACCCAATTTTGATCTTGGAACCCTCCAAGTTCTCGACATCGGTGGCTCCTATATTCAGCAAATGGAAGTGGGCGGACTTGAAGCTGCTACGGGACAGATTCGCAATAATCTGACAGTGAATAACAATCTTGACGTGCGCGGAGGAATAAATATTGGACTTGGAGGAATGTATTCCGCCGGTCCCCTTACAGTGACGGGACTTGAAGGAAATTCGGGTACCAATTCGGCACTTGATGTGCGGAATGCTTCAGGAACCAACCTTCTCTACGTACGAAATGACAATAAAATCGGTATTGGCGTAACGTCACCCACCTATGACCTCTCATTAAGCGGGTCCAGCACGCGCTTTATAGCAGTTGAAGCAGCTGCGGCAGCTGCGGCGGGTAGCGGGTTCATCTTCCATGCTGGCAATGGCGGGTCTGGTACAGATATTCTCGGTGGCAACCTCACACTCCAATCGGGGAATTCCACCGGGACGGGACAATCAAAAGTGGTTGTACAAGTTCCGCAAAGGGGCGTGAGTGGAACGGGTTTAAATTCTGCGGCTACCATGTTTGAATTTGTGAATGGACATGTGGCATCTGTGGGATATAGTGGAGCGGGAACCATTGAAAGCTCCGACGTAACCGTAACGGGCGCAAGTACATCATTCACAACTCAACTTGCTGTAGGTAATTCGATCATTACAAGTGGACAATCGCGAACCATAACAGCAATAGCAAGTGCAATCTCGCTCACCATAGATTCGACCTTTTCTCCTAATCTTTCTCCTGGAACCTCCTTTACAATAGGCGGTGGAGTAACGGGCGCTTCCTGTGGTTCGCCGGGGTTAGGGAGTAATGACGCATCGGGTAAAATTCCGCTCACGGGCGCCGCAACAGCATGTACACTTACATTTGCAAAAGCTTTTACTAACACCCCTGTATGTGTCGCTATTTTTGAGGATTTAGTCACTGACGGATCAGTGGGCATTCGAACATCCGCCATTTCAACAACTGCTGCCACTTTTACACTTAATGGGACGGCTCATAGTGGGGATAAAGTGAGTTATTTCTGCATTGGTCTTGGTACTCAGCTATGATTTTACCTAAAAAAAAATTTTTCTTAGCGCTTATCATACTGGTGCTTTTCGCATCCATTGATGCTCGTATTGCCGTAGCCCAAGTGCTCTCTTCGACCAATTACCGCATCCTTTCAAGCTCGATCAACTGCGGCGGAAATACTTCCACATCTGCCAGCTATGCACTGCAAGATTCCGCATGTGAAACAGTCGGACCTGGCGCAAGCGATACCAATGCCGTCTTTACCACAAGCACCAATTATGCGCTTGGTGCCGGATTCCAGGCGATGACGGATATTCCAACACTTTCCGTAACTCTATCCGCATCGAGTATTTCATTTGGAACACTCAGCACAGCTTCTGTGACAACAGCAACTCCTACCATTGATGTGACTGTGACCACAAATGCAACGGGAGGATATAGCGCAACGATTATTGCTGATGGAGCCTTTCTCTCGGCCGGAGGCAATTTCGGCGATGTTACAGACAGTACTGTGACTGCAGGCCAAAACGAATATGGCGTGCGGACAAGCGGTACTGATGGACAATTTACTGGAACCGATACGTGTGTTCCCTATACCGGATCAAGCTGCTCCACAACACCAAAGACTGTTGCCACCAATACAAGCTGGGTGAGTAGTCAAGTAACCACGCTTTCCTTCAAAGCATCGCCATCAGGAACGACGCCGGCGGGAAATTATTCTCAAGCGATTACGATTATTGTAAGCGGAACTTTTTAATACTCACATGTTTGAACGCACAAAAAACAACGCGAAAAATACGCTTCTATCGCTTTGCACTTCTGCAAAGCGAAGCGTTCATATACTCAAAAAGCTCTACGCCCTTGAACTAACGATCCTTTTAATCGTTGCCGGAACAATCAGCATTACTGTTGCGCTTCATGCGGCTCCCAACCAGGCATTTGTCTATCAGGGGCGACTTGTGGATGCAAATTATACTCCTGTGACAAATGGAACATACTACATGAAGCTAAAACTCTATTCGGATGCTGCAGGAGGTAATGCAAACTGCCAATGGGCGACGGGGTCCATAATCAATGCAAGTCTGGCGACTATTACCAATAACTGTACTGAAGCGCTTTCCACTTCTGCCATTCAAGTGACTGTCTCTCATGGATCATTTGCCATTTCATTAGGAGATACGGGGATTACGGGTGGAAAAATGCCGGATATCTCAAATGTAAATTTCAAAACAACAACCTATTATCTTGGCGTCACTGTTTGTGGCACCGGAGCTGATGCGGCAACTGCATGCGCCGCGGGACCATCAGAAATGACGCCGCTTCTCGCCGTCACGGGATCAACGGCTGCCGCAAGTATTATCACTACTCTGCAGGCAAATACTTCCAACCAAGTGCCCGGCAGCTACACAACCGTTACCGGAAACGAAATCAATAACACCGACACAACAGTTACTTCTTTCACTGTCGGGAGTACTGTTGGCTATCCATCTTCAGGGACGCTCCTTATAGATAACGAAGTGATGACGTATACAGGAAAAACAACAACACCGAGCGCTGAAACATTTACCGGAGTCACGCGGGAACGGCATGGAACAACTGCCGCCGCTCATAGTGGGTCAACTGTTAAGACATATTTGTTTTCCGGCGCAGCGAATGCCACCACACGACCGGTATTTTTCATCACCAGTGACGGTGGAACATTTATCAATGCAAACACATCGCCCTTTACACCATCGCAAGTAGCCTTGCAAATCAACGGCACAACGTCGTACGCATTTGGAAACGACCAGCTCGGTAATAATTATTTCAACATCCGTGGCGGTAATCTTGATGATTTTTCCATACCGCTTTTCTATAGGTTGCGTCCCGAGACATCCGTATCAGGCTCGTATTCCGCCCATCAACTATTTGGAAGAAACAATACGCTTACATCCGGTACCAGCTCAATTTACACCACGCTCACCGTAACGCCTCCGATCATAGCACTCACAGGATCAACTCAAGTGACAACGCAAATGGATTCTATTTTCTTTGGCCGTCCGACCATTGCTATTACAACAGCGGGAACAGGAACAATCTCAAGTACTGGCACAACGGTCACGGGCACTGGCACGACTTTTACAACACAGCTTTCGGTTGGAAACACTATCACAGCAAGTGGACAAACGCGTACAGTCACTTCAATAACAAGTAACACCGTATTGGTTACGAATACCGCCTTTTCACCAGTAATAGCCGGCGGAACTTCATTTACCTTCGCCACAGAAGTTGATGGCGCCGCAACATTTACTGTCGCGGGTCCACCGAGTTTGAGCTTAAATACAGCAACCGATATGTATGCTCTTTATATAAACGGAGCGGAAGTGACCGAAGGTGTTACAACTCCAACCAATGCCTATGGCCTTGCTGTAGCCGCCTCAACGGGAGCGACCAATAACTACGCGAGTATCTTTACCGGAGGAAATGTGGGAATAGAAACAACGGCGCCGATCACTCAACTCCATGTGCCAGGGAATGTACCATTGGGAGCACTGACATCAATCACAACAGGAATTGGTAGGGGCACCAGCTCGGTATATGTTCAAGGACGCTATGCATACATAACAAACAATAATGAGACATCACCAAGCACATTACGATTTCAAGTGATTGATATTTCAAAACTTGGAGTCTCGGCATTGGGAAGTTCCGACATCATCGGATCAATTGATACCCTCTCAGACAGTCCTCATGCCGTCTTTGTGCAGGGACGCTATGCGTATGTTACGCAATGGGTTTCATCGTCGGGAGCGGGGACACTGCAGGTTATCGACATTTCCAACCCAAAAACACCTGTAAGTGTTGGCTCCATAACAACGGGGAATATTCCATTCAAAGTATATATCCAAGGCCGCTATGCATATGTAGTAAATTTAGGCGGTGATACGCTACAAGTTTTTGATGTTTCAAACCCTACGGCACCAACACTCGTAGGACAAGTAGGCACAAATGCTACTCCTCGAGATATTTATGTTCAGGGCCGCTATGCTTACATCACAACCGATTTCCCCTCATTACAAATCATCGACATAAGCAATGCGTTCAGTCCCGCCTCGCCTTCAGGGGGAACGAGTGGAATAGTTTCTACAGCAGGAAACCCTGCGCGTAGCGTATATGTTCAGGGACGCTATGCATATGTGACGTCGGGTCCGAGTGGTAGTGCAAATACGCTCCAAATTTTCGATGTTAGTAATCCGGCATCCCCAACGGCTTCTGGCCTTGGATCGGCGAGTCTCAATAATGCCTGCCGAGGCATTGTCGTTCAGGGACGATACGCTTATGTTACTTGCTATCTAACCTCCGCATTCAGCAGCTTTGGCAGATTCAGAATCTTCGACATCTCAAATCCTGCGGCAACACCCACACCTATACAGAGCCTTTCGATGAGTATTGGCGCCTATCCACCATTTATCCATGGTCGTTTTGCGCTCGTTCCCCTTTTTCCAACTGGAGGAGAATCGAGAGGTTTTGAGGTATTCGATGTTGGCGCCTCATATATCCAACAGCTTGAGGCCGGTGGTCTGGAGATTGCGTCAGGACAGGTGAGAAACAATCTTACAGTCAATAATCTACTGGATGTACGCGGTGGAATAACTATTGGAAGCGGAGGAATGTATAGTAACGGTCCTCTTTCTATTAATGGGTTAGGCGTTGAAAGTATCAATACAACATTTCAAGTACGTAATTCTCAAGGCAGATCTCTCCTACTTATCGATAATGGAGGATTTATAGGTATTGGGAAGACACTAGCATCGAATGATATTGAATTTGCTGCTGCTGCCGGCGTAACGCGAATAATCGGCCTTGAGACTGCAAGTGCTGCGGGCGCTGGATTAACACTCAAAGCTTCAAATGCAGGCGCGGGAACCAATCTTGCCGGCGGCAATCTCACCTTTCAAGCAGGGGATAGCACTGGAAATACCGCATCAAAAATAATTGTACAGGTACCGCAAACATCAAGCGGCACTACCACAAATACAGCCGCCTCGATGTTTGAGTTTACCAATGGGCATATTGCAACCGTGCCGCTCGGCACCGCGCCAACGGCAAGCTGCAATTCAAATGCGGCCACACTGGCAACAGGAAGCAATGATACTGCTGGTCGCGTCACCCTCCCAACTGCGCCAGGCACGTCCTGTATTCTGTCATTCGCAAAAAGCTATACTTCGGCTCCTGTATGTCATGCCCTCTATGAAAGCGCGACCTTGAACTCGGTAGCCCGAGTTACAAGTAGTTTGGTGGGTTCCGTCACATTCGCATTCAGCCCCACACCTGCTGCGACAGATAGCTTTTCCTACTTCTGCATAGGCTCGGGAAGCCAATAATTCTTCAGTCATGAAATGGCCCCTATCTGAAACTTTTCCACCGACAATCTGCGACTTTACACGACGACACCCACACCGGAGGAGTGGGGAAATTTCTTGCCGGCATTTTTCTTGATTGTAAAGATTTTTGTTTTTCGCTTGTGCGGCCTTTCATTGATTTTGCCGCAGACATTATTGATGCGCACAAACTACTGCGACATAAACAGATAGTAAGACATGTGGAAAGGAGTGTTCTTTCGGCATATAGGCCATCTATTCCCACTCCAAGACCCAAACCACTTGCCATGCCTGCGGTAATTGTAAGTATTCCATTGGTTGCTTTTGGGATATATAAGATGTGCCGCAAGTGTACGAATTCTTTTTGCGTATCCTTTTTTTGCATCACAACGATTATCGGAAAGCAAGTGCGCAAAGATAGTGCACTGTTGCGAAATGGTATTGCATCAGCGCTCGAGGCTTTCCGAAAAAAACTACCCGATAAGCTTGCATTGCCGACACTTCACATGCCGTCTTTCAACGCGAAAAAATATTTCGCGCATTTTGTTATAGTGCCTCGCATACGAATGCCAAGCTTTTCATTCCGCATGCAACTTCCGCGGTTGCGCATACCCCGTATTACACTGCCATCAATTAATCTCTCAGGGATTAGACTTCCTCAATTTCCAAAAGTTGGCATAGTACTGCCAAAATATACGATTCCGAAAGTAACTTTTCGTCCGGTTCGTTTTCCGCGTATTTCATTTCCACAGTGGCACATGCCCCGGTTGGCGCTGCCACATATTTCATTACCTCATTTTCGTACATCTCCTTTTGCTTTGCAGCGCCCTTCGTTGCCTCAATGGCTTTTTCGGTTGAAAGACGGTTATTCGAATTTTCTTATAAAAGAATTGCGGAACAACTGCACACTGCCAATACATCCCGCTGACAGAGATCCGAAAAAGGGTTCTTTTTTTAGAAAATACTATGTAACGGAAGTGGTTGTCTTGGCAATTGTATTTGGAACTATCGGGGTATTTATGAGCATATACGCGGATACGGCCTCAAACCGGGCAAATATGCCGATCGTCTACCAGGGGCGACTCATGGATGCAAGCTATGTTCCAAAAAGCGACAACACTTACTATCTCGCGTTTGAGATGTATACGACTTCAGATGGAAGTACCTGTAAATGGCGCACAGAAACAACTCAAGATGGGTCTTGCGCAGGCAGCGACCTGACAGCGCTCACAGCAACCACGAGTCGAGGGCTCTTTACGGTGATGCTGGGCGCTGGAGCCGCGAACAACCCAACATTCGGATTCAACTTTGACGCAACAGCCTCCTATCTTCAGGTGTACGTTTGTCCAAGCGCGACTCCAGGCACGGTTGCCGGCGCCCCTTGTGAAACACTCACTCCACGAAAACAGCTCGGCGGTGTAACATACGCATACAATGCGGACTTGCTCGATGGACTCAATTACGATGGCTTCCTCCAGCTCAGCCCAACGACCAACGCACAAACGCTCACTTTCACAGGCACAACAACAAATACACTTTCCATCACAGCAAGTTCCATCACCAGCGGATCGGCGCTTATTCTTACCGGCCCCTCGAGCAGCACGGGAATAACAGGAAGCTTTATTTCGTCAACATCCTATGTTGGCGCCTCGGGTAAGCTCGTGAATCTGGTACCCACATTTGCAAGTTCATCGGGAGGCAGCTCCTATGGCATCTACCTCAATCCGATTAATGCGAATTCTTCGAGCGCAAATACCATCTACGGCATCTATGCAACGTCAACGGATGCGGTGGCGCTTGGAAACACAAACTACGGCATTTATAATGCAGTTGATAATACGGGCGCGCTAACAAGTGGCACTAAAACAATTTACGGCGCGTACACCTCTGCATCGGGCACACTTGCAGGAAGCGGGGGGAGTACTACGGTCTATGGTAATTACATAACAGCATCTGCCGTACATCCGAATGACGCAGGCACTGCTCTTAACTATGGCCTCTATATTACAAATGGGTCATCAAATACCAATGGCACATCCACAAAATATGGTATCTATACCGAAGCTCAAACCAATGCGGACACCAACTATGGCATTTATACAGCCGTAAGTGCAGGATCAAACCAAACAGCATACGGCATTTATGTCGATGCCGGGACTGGTATCGGCACAGAATATGCAGGTATTTTTACGAACGGCAACGTCGGCATCGGCACAACAGGACCTGATCGCCTTCTGGATATTCTGAGCTCAAGCAATCCTCAATTGCGCCTGACACAAAGCGACGGCTCGATTTATACGGATTTTCAGATGGATAGCAATGGAGATTTCATTATGAACGTCGACGGAATAACAAACCAATTAGTGTTAGACAATGGTGGGGTAGTTATTCTTGGAGCAACAACTCCTTATGGATCATATGGACAAACGCTTGAAATCAATAAGGCGAGTGCTGATGTTGAAGGAGGGCTTGTTTTCAATACATGGATTGGGACATCCACAAAGGCAACTGTTCTTGAATTTAATAAAAGTCGCGGAACATCCGCTGGCAGTTATACTATTGTCGGCAACGATGATGCGCTTGGCAATATAGTGTTTCGCGGAGCCGATGGAGGATCGGCATTTCGCTCTGCGGCAGGTATTGCAGCAAATGTAGACGGAACAACAATTTCTTCAACAAGTATGCCTGGTCGCTTGATCTTTTTCACAACTTCCAGCGGCTCTGTGACGCTAAGCGAACGTATGCGTATTGATAGTAAGGGACATATTGAATATTCCCAATCAACAGTGCCGACACTCTCGAGTTGTGGATCAAGTCCGGGAACAGTAAGCGGAACTGATATGGCTGGTAGATTTGCTGTTGGTACGGGGTCTCCAGCGTCGTGCACACTCACATTCAATCAGACATGGACGAATGCACCCTCCTGTTGGGGAAATAACGAAACATCAACCATGGCAGTTCGGGCCACTTCCTCAACATCGACTATCATGTTCTATGCGTCGTTTGGTGATTCCAACACAATTACCTATGGCTGTGTCGGGTATAGATAAGCAGATATATACGCTGCCACTTCACAAAATTTATGATACCCAGTATACTTACCACTATGGTGAATGCACCGTCTTTTTATTATTTTTAATCATTTCACGCTATGCAGCTTGATGATTCAATGATGGACAGCAAGCGCCCAGCCAAAAAAGGCATGCGCGCTGTCGTCGAAGAAAAATTACAGTCATTCCAGGGCAATCATCCTCCCAAAAACAGGGAGCTTGCCTCACTTATCGACAAGGTATTCGAGTGGTCGCTCTACGGTATGATTTTCCTTATGCCACTCTTTTTCCTGCCACTGACAACCGATGTTTTAGAGCTTAACAAGCAACTACTCTTATTTGTAGCCACATTATGGCTCGCTGTCCTCTACACCGGCAAAATCATTGTGACAGAACGAATCGATATCCAGTGGTCGCCGGTGCACATCGGCATTGGAGCCGTTTTGGTAGCCTGGCTTGTAACAAGCATCTATTCTCTTTATCCGTACAATAGCTTTTGGGGTGTTGAAAAGCAGGAATTCATCAGCTTCTGGACACTTGTTACTTTGGCGATTTTTGCATTCATCACAGTAAACGAGCTCAAGGGGCGCACCATGATTAATGCGATCTATGCTTTAATCGCCTCGGTCACACTTGCAATAGCCTATGCATTATTGCAGCTCTTGGGCATCTATATCATGCCGCTTGATTTCACCAAAACGAATGCTTTCAATACCGTCGGGCTTTTGAGCCTTCTCGGCGTACTCGTTGCAACAACGGTCGTTATGGCAATTGTCCATATTGTCCGTCTTTCACTCTCGGAAGAAAAACAACGCAATCTTCTCTCCATACTTTTGGCGCTGTTTGCGAGTTTCGGCCTTATCTTCCTCATTATCATTGCAGAACGCCAGCTTTGGATCGCGACAATACTGGGCTTGGGCCTTGCCTTGGTAGCACTCTATGTGAAGTTGCCAAAGGATAAGAAAATCATGTGGCTTGTACTGCCAAGTTTTGTTGTTGTGTTCTCGGCAGCAATGTTGTTTATCAGTTTCCCGCGCCTTGTGGCACTTCCTCTCACCATCAGCCCCTCGCTTAAAACAAGTCTTTCAATCGCAACCGCTTCTCTTTCTGAAAGGCCGCTGTTTGGAACGGGTCCTGGGAATTTCCTTACCAATTACACAAAGAACCGCCCTCAGGAAATCAATAATATCAACTACCTCCAGGCATGGGCATTGCGCTTTGACCAGTCGGAATCATATCTCCTGACAAAAGTTGCGGAAACAGGCGCGCTTGGCATAGTCAGCATTCTCGTCCTTCTTGGTCTTTTGACATGGACACTTGGCAGACTTCTTGTTTCAGAACCCATGAGTGAACAATATGTTGCACTTCTGGGGCTCGCATCAGGATTTGTCACGTTAGGGTATTCTGCCGCAGTGAAGCCCGGTAATATCACGTTAACGTTTCTGATGTGGCTGCTAATCGCATTTGGCATAACATATTCAACAAATCAAATGAATGTAAAGATGCCGAAACTTCAACACACAAACCGATTTGTCATTCTCTCATCGATTGTGCTCTGCACCGTTATTATTGTGGGTATTGTCGGAACGCTTGTGCTTGTCGGCCGCTATGGCGCCGACCAGACATTTGCGAAGGGGTTAGAGCTTGATCAGAAGCTTTCACTGCAACTCAGAACGACCGGTACTGTTGAGGATGGAGATATCGATAAGCTTATCCAAACTCTTGCCGTTGCAAACCAGAAAAACCCGCAACATCACTCCTATCCCCGCGTACTCAGCCAAGCACTTCTCTATAAAATGAATAATATGCTCGGCAAAGAGGATGCGAGCAAAAACGGTTCGACGATTTCGGCTCTAGCATCAAATGCTATTGATGCTGCGCGGCGCGCAAATCAGCTTAATCCTTCCGATGTGCGCAATGTGCAAAATCTTGCGTCAACCTATCAGGCAATCGCACCGTTTACGACCGGGGCAGAATCGTTTGTCGAAGAAAACTATACCAAATCAATCGCACTTGATCCGAAAAACCCGCTTGTCAGGCTTGAGTTTGCAAAATTCTATCTCGACTCGGCTGCAATCAACAAGCAGCGCGCTTCGCAAGCAAAAGAGGAAGCAGACAAAGCCAAGGCACAGGAAACCTATCAGCAATCGGTTGGCAATGCAGAAACGCAGCTGAACGAAGCATTAAAACTCAAAGGGGACTATGCCCAAGCCCATCTGCGTCTTGCAATGATTGCCATTGAACGAAAGCAAGATAGTGAAGCGGAAGGACTTCTCGACAAGGCAGTAGGTGAAAATATCAACTTGGCATCTATGCAATCTGCAGATGAAACGATATTCTACTTTGCAGGACTTGGCTACAACACCATCGATAAAAAAGCTAAGGCATTTGACTCATTCCGTCTTGCCTTGGGATTACGGCCCGACTATGCTCTTGCATCATGGCAGGCCGCTTTAATCGCAAAAGATAGGGGAGATAAGGATTCGGCAGTTCAACTCCTTGAAGGAGCGCTCAAATATGACTCGGAAAATGAAATCATTAAGAAAAAGATTAATGAGATTAAAACGGGCGTAACATCGGAAAGCGCTCCAGCTCCAACAGAAGAAGTGGCGGCACCGGAACAAACAGAACAAGCAGCTCCAACTGAAAACGAAGCAACGCCAAAACCAGCTGAATAACACCAAAAGAACTCCGGAAACACCGGAGTTCTTTTTTATATTATCTTGGCGGGGGGTAGAGGAATCGAACCTCTCCTGGCGGTTTTGGAGACCGCTGTTCTACCGATAAACTAACCCCCCAATAATCAATGCTAGACTTTAGCGTATACGCTGAAATTCATTTCGTCAATGCTTTTGCAGCCCGCACCACATTTTTCATCAACATACTAACCGTCACGGGACCGACGCCTCCGGGTACAGGAGAGACGGCGCGCGCCTTTGGCATAACAGACTGCATATCGACATCACCAACGGTCTTGCCTCCTTGTTTTGATGTTCCCACATCAATAACAACAACTCCTTTTTTTACATAGTCTCCTTTCACTATCCTTGCTTTCCCAACGGCGCTAACGACGATATCCGCTTGGCGTATGGCGCGACTTGAATGTATGCCCGATGATGAAATCAAAGAAACTCGCGCTCCTTTTGCAATACACAACGCAGCAATCTGGTGCGCAAAAAATCCCCTGCCGACCAGAACGATTTTTTTGTTTTTCAACTTTGTTCCCGTTGAATCAATTAATTCCGTAACCGACTCAGCAGTGGGCGGTAAAAAAACAGGTTTTGATCCTTTTTTGAGAAGCTTAAGATTGTTTGGATTAAGACAATCAATATCTTTTCGCCTATCGATAGCCTTGGAAACATTTTTAAACAAAATGTGTTGCGGCAAGGGTAACTGAATAATAACTCCGTGGATGCGCTGATCCTCTTGAAGTTGATTAAGTTTCTGAAGTATTTCTTTTTCCGAAGCACTGCTCGCTAATAGAACTCGCCTGCAGTAAAACCCGAGCTTGCGCGCCAAGACAAGCTTCATGGAAACATAGAGATGTGATGCAGGATCATCACCAACAAGTAGTATCCCAAACCCGGGCACAATACCCTTCTTCTTAAGCGCGTCAGAATCCCGCTTCAAGTGAGTGATGTAGTTTTGTGCAATTGACTCTCCGTCGATTATCATATGATATTCATATCATACCAGTTTGGTCCGGTTTTCATATCTACGGTAAGCGGAACGTTGAAAGTAGCAACGCCCTCCATTGCGGTTCGGATATGTGGAACAACCTCGTCGAGATATTCAGGGCGCACTTCAAATACAAGTTCGTCATGCACCTGAAGGAGGAGGCGAATTGCATCTCGATTTTTTTGCAAGGTAGCCCTATCAACCTCGATCATTGCCAGTTTGATAATATCCGCTTCGGTGCCTTGTATGGGCATATTTACCGCCATACGTTCGCCTAAATTACGCACTTGAAAAACCGATGAGGTGATTTCGGGTATATAGCGGCGGCGACCAAAAAACGTTTCAACATACCCCTGCGATCTTGCAAGAGCGATGGTTGAATCGAGATATTCGCGAATGGCGGGATATGCATCAAAATACTTCTCAATAAAATCTTGTGCCTGAGAAAAAGAAATGCCGGCAGCTTGAGACAGCCCTTGCGGCCCCATGCCATAAAGGATGCCAAAATTAACTTCCTTGGCAGCTCTTCTCATGTCAGGCGTGACATCTCCTTCGGAAACACCGTTCATTTCTGCAGCCGTTGCGCGATGAATATCCTTGCCTTCGCGAAACGCTTGTATCATCTTTTCATCGTTTGCGAGCGATGCGATAATACGAAGCTCAAGTTGAGAATAATCAACGGCAAGCAATGCATATCCGGGTGCGGCGACAAATGCACGCCTGATTTCTCTGCCGAATTCTTGTTTGATGGGGATATTTTGCAAGTTAGGGTTAGATGACGAAAGCCGACCGGTGGCAGCAATTGTTTGATTAAAGCTTGTATGGAGTCTGCCCGTTTTTTCGTCGACGAGCGTTGGAAGCACATCTATATAGGTATTTTTTAATTTCGCAAGTTCCCGATACTGCACAATATATTCGATGATGGGGTGCAGCCCTTTCATTTTTTCAAGTTCTGATGCGGCTGTTGAGAGTCCTGTCTTGCCTTTTTTAATGCGAGCAGATGAAATTTCCAAATCGGTAAATAATACTTCCTTTAGCTGGAGTGGGGATGCTATATTGAATTCTTTTCCCGCCAATGCGTAAATTTCTTGCTGTGTTTTTGATAATTTCAGTTCAAGTTTCCGAGAAAGACTTTTGAGCACTTCGACGTCAAGCTTGATCCCTGCACGTTCCATATCACAGAGTATGGGGATGAGGGGCACTTCAATTGTCTCGAGGAGCGAAAGAAGACCGTCCTTTTCCAAAAGCGGCATATAGTACTCATAGAGCCGGAATGTCATCCATGCATCCTCGCATGCATACGGTGCAATATCTTCCAGAGCAATGTCTTTCATGGACTTCTGGTCTTTTCCTTTCGGACCAATCAAAGACTCGATTGAAATCTTTGTATATCCAAATTCAGAAAGTGCAAGAGCATCCAGGTTGTACTCGCGGATCCCCGGATTGAGCACATATGCGGCAAGCATGGTATCGCACGCAAGGCCGCTGAGAGGCATAGTGGCGCCTGCCAACACCTCCATGTCATACTTTGCATTGTGTCCTATTTTTTGTATGGCGGGATTAGTAAGAAAATCTCGCAAGGCACTCACCCAAGATGCATGTTCGTCGTAGGGCAGATACCATGCGCCTTCGGACTCGAAACAAAAACTTATTCCCACTAGCTGCGCATTGAGTGCGTCCAGACTTGTTGTCTCGGTGTCTATGGCGACAATTTTTTGTGTTGTGAGTTTTTTAAAAAAGTGATTGATTTCTTTATCACTCTCGAGAATCGTGTGGATAAATGGGGTCGCTTGTTTGATGGACTGAAAAAGAGTCGGGGTTGTAAGCTCCGCACCGGGCAGTTCTGTGATTTTACTAAGAAGCGATTTAAATTCCAGTTCATGAAAAAGTTCTGCGAGTCGAATGGTGTCTGGCGCGCGCACTATACACTGCTCCAATGAAAACTCGATTGAAACATCCTCAACAAGACACACAAGTGAAAGTGAAAGAAATGCTTCTTTCTTTTGTGTCCTTAGCTTTTCCAAAACGCTTGGTTTTATGAATGGCACATTATCGGACTCGATCGCCTCATATAGTGAGTCAATCGAGCCATAGGCACGCACAAGTTCGAGAGCGGTTTTTTCTCCAATTCCTTTAACACCCGGGATATTATCCGATTGATCACCCCGCAATGCCTTAAAATAGCGAAGTTGTTTAGGTTTAATGCCATACCGCTCGTGGACAACACCTTCTGTGTAGATTGCCGTATCAGAGATTCCTTTTTTTGAGGTAACTACTTCGGTATATTCATCAACAAGTTGAAGTAGATCAAGATCGCCTGTGAGAATAGCCTTATGCACCATTGGGTGCGTGAGTTTTACCAATGCACACATAGTGGCAATGATATCATCGGCTTCAAATCCGTCTTTTTCAAAAATGGGAATATGAAATGCTGTCAGTATGTCCTTGATACGATCGATTTGGGCATAGAGCTCGTCAGGTTGCTTGATCCGTTTCGCCTTATACGCTTCAAATGCCTCGTGCCGAAATGTCGGCGCACGTCTATCAAACGTCACAACAACATGAGACGGCCGGAAATCCTTCAATGCCTTCACGAGAATCATCGTAAATCCATATACGGCATTCACAATTTCTCCCTTCTTTGTAGTGAGAGGCGGCAATGCATGCCATGCTCGGTGCAGCAGGGCGTTGCCATCAATGATCATAAAGAGTTCTTTGTTTTGTTTTTTCATACCTATTTGCGTTCAAATTGTTGGAAAAAAAGCATCAGCGCATATTCCCACACCGACATCAAAAAAAATGTCGCTCCAAAAAGCTCACTTGCTTCCTCAATAACGAATAAAGGGATAGGCGAAAACCTGACAAATCCACTTACAAGCTCTAACGCTATGGCGGCAACAAAAAGTGCCGTACCTATAAAAAAATGTTTTTGTATCCGTGCATGGCGTATGCGCACCGCCCATACTGTAAAAAAGGCAATCGCAAGAATAATGAGTGGTGCAAAGATAAGAAGCCAATTGTAGGTGGGACTGCGAAAGGGCAATAGTGTTGATATTGGGAGTGATGCGCCATACGTGAGCGCATAGTAGGTGATATTCTCATGGAGTTCGGATATTTCATCGAATCCTAAAAAAAGAAATAATAATGAAAAAAGGGTCCATCCGTATTTCAAAAAACGTTCTCTCGAAAGCCATGCCAAAACAACACCTCCTGCCGCAATGGCAATAAGTTGCAAGCCACTATAGTATGCGGCAAATGTTCTTTCCCGATCTAGATGAAACAGATCGAACCGCTCGCCAAATAAAAAATGGAGAGCAATCAAAATGGCATTGGCTAAAAAAACTATGGTAATTATGCGTTTCTTCATAGTGAGGAAATACTCCACAAAAAGCTTGGCATAAAGCTTGTGCTGTCAAAGCCATCTGCGGTTATGATATACATCACTCCTTTTTCATCAACGGCAATGCCTTGTACGTCTCTGTACGGTCTTCGGAATGTGAGGAGTTTTTTTATTTCACCTTTCTTGCTTATTTCAAACACGGACCTTTCTGCGCCATCTGTGGCAAGCAACGATCCATCGGGTAGAGTAGTGATATCTTCAATGCTTTTTAGCTGAGCAATCTTTTCAACGCTCTTACCGAAATCAACCTTAAACAAAGCACCACTCACATCATCTGACACATATAGAGTTTTTGACTTCGTATCATAGACAATGCTTTCCGGAGCCTTCCAATCAGAGTGTTCTGGTTTCCAAATAACACCTTTTTTCTGGGCATTAAGTTTTGTAATCGATTTTGTGGATTCATCAAGTACATATATGGTGTCGCCAATAGCAACAAGGGCCTCGGGATGAACAAGACCATCTTCTTTGTCCCACGCTTTCGTCCATCCCTCCTTAATAGTATAGTGAAATATTGTTGATTCCGATCCATCGGACACAAATACTGCATCTTCTGTGGCCGTCAAACTATCCGGGTCATGAATAATCTTTTTTGGATCAGGAATGCGCTCAACAATGCCCTTGCGCCATACAAGAACAGAATTACCTCCCTCATTTGCCACTAATACTCCCCACGCAGGATGATAAAAAACATCATCAGCATGAAATAATTTCTCCTTCCATGATGCAATTTGTTTTACTTCAACCTTAGGAAAAACAAGTGCACCTACAGATGATTGCATGAGCGTAGTTGCATATATAAGGATACTTACAGCGCCTAGCACGCCGATTAACCGTTTTGCATTATTTCGAATGTGAAATCCTGTAGAAATGGCAATGCGGCCGGTCTTTTCAAGAAAAAGTATGAATAGTGCCGCAAAAAAACTGGTTGCTGCTGCTTGCTCAAATACCTCTTCAATGCCGTTTAGGAAATTCCGTGGCGACCACATAACCGCCCACTGGTCGGAAAAGAAAAAATCAGGGTTTGTCGAAAGGAGATTTGCAAATGAGCGTAGGAAACGATGAATGGCAAAATCAACCGTATCAAACATGGTGGAAATGAAATAGAGTATCACGCCAGCAATCATAAGGAGGCGAAACGCCGAGTGGCGCTTTGAATATTCTTGAAGAAAAAAACGGAAAGACACCCCAACAACAACAATCGCAACAACTGCATACAAAACGGTAATATAATCGGTTACCTCAGATGGATAATGTAGTGCGGTCTGTATAAAGCGGCCGATTTTTTCATGAATTTCAAAAAGCTCATCGGCAGCGGCAAAAAGAAACGATGCCGATACAAAGGCCCAAAAACACATGAGGGAAAGGCGGCCTTTATTTTTCGCTACTGCATACGCGCGTGCAAGAAGTCCTGCGAAAAGAGATACGCCAAGTAAGAATAGTGCAGTTGAATATCGTATCCATGAAAATTCCTCCATGAGCCTGTGTGACGTATCACCAATAAACACCATTCCGGCAAAAAGAAATGAAATAAAAAAAATGCAATACGGTACAATTGAAGGAATGTGCGTAAGGCGCTTTTTGGCAACAAGCCAAAGTGCCCATGCAAGAAAAAATATGCTGCCGGTTATAAGGAGATAGAGGCGCAATTCTCCCTCAAAAGGAAGGGTGGTTTTTTGCAGCGCTTCATATGCATCAAGGATATACGGCGTGCCAGTAGCTGTAACCAAAAATACGCCGAGAAGCGCACAAAGAAAATAAAAAACAAACGAAATACTTTCTCGAAACATTGCCTTCGTGTGATTATGAAAGGGGTGTTGCTAGGCCATGGCGGGAGTTGCACCCGCGCATAACGGTTTTGCAGACCGTCGTGTTAACTACTTCACCACATGGCCATAATTCACGCTATTAAGTATATTCTTAATTTCATCCGTCATTCTACTTGGTCGTAGTATAAGGTATTTAATAAAAATCTTCAATTTTCGCCTAAGATAATTATTTTGAGGGGCATTACGATATAAAAAAGAAAGGATTTCAATACTCTCAGGGGTGCGAAACCGCAATTGATATGCTCGTTGACTTGTATAAATACAATGATTTTTATTTAAGAGAGTTGTTTTTAGCTTATGATCTAGCTGTTCAAGAAAGACCTTACTCCCTGAAGTAAAAATAACCGAAATCCTCTTTAGAATACGTGCCTTTTTGACTCCTTTCCCTGTTTCAAGAAAAACACACCCATCTCCATCAAAATATCCACGTAAAAAATGTGAGAAGAAATTATCCGGAATACTCGGGAGTCTTACTGTTAAAGATTTATTTGGATATAAGCCTAGTTTAGTAAGATCATCATAAAGTTTATGACTACCAATCCTAAGAAGATATTGAGTACGGCGAGTTCCTTCTCGTTTCCGCACGACAATTGTGTGTCGAGATTGTAATAGTGCTCGTATCATTACAATAGTAGGCTTGTCAACACTTGAAACTCGAATATATTTACCTCGTAAATATGATGCATCTTCTAGGCTCCCGTCAGCATAAAAATAACCAAGCACATATGCCATTTCGAAGCTCCAGTCTTTAAAAAAATCTTCATTAGCTTGGTATTTAATTCCCATAGGTGGAAACGCTATATACTGCAAATATAACATAAACCCATAACAATGAAAAGAGCCTCCGTTGTTCGTGGAAGCTCTTTTTCTTTTGATTACAGGTTTGCAGCGATTTGATCTTCAACTATTTCCATCTGTATGCGCTTCACGCCAAATTGTCGGGCTGACTGTTTTGTTTTGAGCCAAACATCTATGCGTCCCTTGCCGTATCTCCGATTCATACGATCATGCACCGTAAACGTTCTATCGCCATAAAGATCGGGAAATCGCACTCGCGTGCCGAACGGCAGAAAATTCGCAGCTATGACATTTTCAATATTGTTTTTACATACATTAAAACCATTGGCTGTCGTACATGGATCGCTATCCGTCTCCTCAACACTGCTGGAATATGCGGTTGCAACCACCATAATGGCGCGCTTCTTTTTTTCCTGAACAAGCGGCTTTTTCTTCGCTTCTTCAATGCGCTTAATACTTGATGTAAGTGATGGCGATTCTCCAATATCGTCCGCATTCTCGTCATTACTCACCATTCGTCCGTCCTCTGAAATAGAACCGAACATCTCCACTGGTACAGCCATTCCATCCTTTGCGGCCCACACGGGGGAGGGGTGAACAAGGGTAAATTCAAATATCATTATGCCTACAAGTAAAACAACTGGTATTCGATTAGGGTTTGAGTCCACAAAAGCCCTTCGGGCATAGCATGAGATCATCCTCCAAATCACCCATGATGCTTATGAATAAAAGCTAAATCGACTCTTCTCTCTTTTAATAAAAAGACCCTCTATTTCAAGGGTGCCTCTAGTATATCACAAGTTGAGTTTTTTGTAAAGGGTAGGCGAGTGCTAAAACGTCACTTTTCCTTATGGTTATAAGTATTTTGTGAAAATAAAAAGGGCCCTTAAGGGGCCGAGTGAAAGGAATGTATGTGCTAATCAAAAACCAGATGCTCTTCTGCGCCGCAATCACCGCATCCGATATCATCAAGATACCAATTGTCGGTAAGGGCGTTATGAAGACAGGCATTAATCACAATGCATCCGGGAATAACTCTTTGCGTCCTGCGAATAGCATATGTACAGCTGTTGATGCAACAGATAATAATCCTATCGGGCTTTGATTTGCATTTCTTAAGCGCAGCGGGTATAACCCTCGCAACCGTTTCCGCGCTTGCATGAGCCTGCTCAAACACCATCAGGATCTTACCGGAAAGATCAGCCTTCCCTTTTATCTCATAAACCACGGTTGGTTTTTTGCCCTTCTTTTTGCTTGGTGTCCTTTGCGACGACGCCTGAAGAATTTGACAATCATTAAGCAGAACAGACCCAAGGTGCTCGCGCGCGTAGTGAGTCGGGGTATCTCCTCCCCTTGAAATCTTCAAGAGGACAACCCTGCTTTCTTCATCTGCTTGCGGGGTGATAAATCGCTTACCCATGCGAGAAATATATTCACGGTCTTCGGAGGGAAATGCCGCCCGTAAAGCCGCTTCGGCCATGATTCTGCAAATTGCCTGCATGCCATGCAAAAAAAGCCTGTGATCATCGCGAGTAAGCCGTGCATTAACGCGCCGTTCAAGATAGTTGGTCGCTTCATCAAGAGTGCGAAGCAAGGCGGAAGGTGTTCCTAGATAGCGACCGACTTCGCGTACAAGCTCTGCGTTTTGACCAGCAAGGACCCACGGATCATTCTTGTCGATAGGTGTTTTTATGGGTCGACAGCCAATCAATACGACGCCTCCGTTTTTCTCAAGTCTTGGCTGTCGCTCGAAACCTTCGGCGCATCCTCTAATAGTTGCGGGTATATGAGTTGGTGCTAAATCAGTCTCAGTTGTCATGGTACGATTTCTCTCTCGAGGGGGAGTATACGAGTGCGACACAAGTCTGTCAAATGAAAAAGCCACCATTCGTAAATGATGACTTTTTCATTCAAAGCGGGTAGCGGGAATCGGACCCGCCTCTGCTGCTTGGAAGGCAGCCATAATAACCACTATACGATACCCGCAATAAGTGAGTGAAATGAATAATGCGTATATTCATTTCCGAGTGAATAAGGGTATGCCTTGTATACCCACATAAAAGATTTTCAATAAAAATACCCTACCAAAGAATGGCCATAAGCGCAATAACAGATCCCATAATGCCGACTGTCAGGCGTCCTAAGAAATTTGAGAGACGATCATTTTTCCACCTTCCCATGATCTTTTTATTGTTTCCTATGCGCAGAATAAACACCAATATAATCGGTGCGATAGTGCCGTTTAAGACGGCTGCAAATATCAGCATGGCAATGGGATCAACACCTATAACATTAATGAGGAGTCCCAACACAACCGCAATAGTTATCACACCATAAAATCCATGGGCATCCCGCAGTTTGCGATAAAGCCCCGTCTTCCAGCCAAACGCTTCTGAAAGCGCGTATGAGGCCGAGCCGGCCAGAACGGGGATTGCAAGCAGGCCCGTTCCGATGATGCCAAGAGCAAATAAGAGCGAGGAGAATTCGCCGGCAATGGGGCCGAGTGCCTGAGCCGCATCCGCAGCCGTATTGATAATGGCACCTTTTGAAAAAAGGACTGCACCGGCCGTCAGCATGATAAAAAATCCGATGATATTTGAAAAAATCATGCCGCTCAACACATCGGCGCGCATTGTTTTGATTTCTTCTGTTGTCGCTCCCTTTCGCTGTGCCAATGTTTTCCTTCCCAATGCCACCTCCTCTTCAACTTCGCTCGATGATTGCCAAAAAAACAAATACGGAGAAATAGTGGTGCCCAATATGCCCACAAGAAGCGTTATGTATTCTTTGGTGAATTGTATATCCGGTACGACTATATGGTGAAGCACTGAGAGCCAATTAATCTGTACGGCAAACGCAACGCCAACATAGACAAACAAGCTGAACGTAAGAAATTTAAGATACTTCGAGTATGTCGTGTAAGAAACAAATATTTCCAAAATAAGTGTAATGACGGTAAAAAGAATCGCCCAAATAAGAAGGGGAGCTGGAATAAGCAAATTCATGGCAGCAGCCATCGCGCTTATGTCTGCCGCAATATTAATGGTATTTGCCACGAAAAGCATCAGCACCAAAAACGCTAGTGTTCTTTTTGAATAATGTTTTCGCACCACACCCGCCAAGCCTCTGCCCGTCACTTGCGCTATACGCGCGCACATCTCCTGCGCGCTGTACATAAGTGGAATCGTGAAAAGCATCGTCCACAATGGCGAAAATCCAAAACGCGCTCCGGCCACGCTATAGGTGCCGATGCCGGACGGATCATCGTCGGATGCGCCCGTAACCCAACCAGGCCCCAATGACTTGAGATATTTTTTTATACGGGAAAACATGACTGTATTGTACCTTATTGCCTCGCCCTTATAAAGATATCTCGTATCACATCTTCAAGGGGCACTTCTTCGATGGCAATATCGATGATAGGCAAAGCATCCAAAAGACGTTTGGCAGAATCTTTCACTTCATCACGAGGAACGCGAAATGTTGCCCCTACCGATGAAACTGATATAAGCTCTCCGAACTGTTCCAGTTTTTTGCGAACAATTTCTTTTGAAAATATCAAGGTGATTTCCTTATGACTGACATAGCGCCTGATAAGTTCTGCAAGCGCGCCATCGTAGTGAATCCCACCTGACTGAATTATGATAACACGCGGACAAAGCTCCTCTACATCATCCATCAAGTGCGACGTGAGAAGAATGGTTGTTCCCTGATCCGTGTTCCATTTTTTCAAAAAATCACGAATCGATTTTTGAGACACAACATCGAGACCGATCGTCGGCTCGTCAAGAAAAAGGACTTTAGGATAATGAAGAAGCGAATTCACCAGCTCACACTTCATGCGTTCGCCCAGAGATAGCTTGCGCACGGGTATTTCAAAGAGATGTGCTATTTCCAACATCTCGCCAAGCTCATGTATGCGCCTTTCATATTCCTTTCTTGGAATTTCATAAATTTCTTTATTCAGCAAAAAAGTATCGCGTGCCGGCAGATCCCACCACAATTGATTCTTCTGTCCCAACACTATTCCCATTTGCATTTGCATCTCTTTCTTTCGATGCCACGGTATTGTACCGAGCACCGATGCACTTCCTGATGTTGGCCAGAGAATGCCAGACAACATCTTGAGAGTAGTCGTTTTCCCCGCACCATTAGGTCCGATAAATCCCACAAACTCACCCTCTTTGATTGAAAAAGATATGTCGCTGACGGCAGTAACTTCAAGTCTTTCTCGGCGGATGAGAGATTGAAGAGCGCCACCAAATCCTGGGTTTTTTTTGTTTGATCGATAGATCTTTGTGAGATGTGATACGATAATTGTGTTCATAAGTACGCTATGAACTCGCAGATGTATACTGTCGCAAACCGATCCGCCACATACTGTGAGCTATGCAATAAAAAAGCAGTGTAATAAGCGTTGCTAACACCATACCACCAAATCCGATGTGTCCCAAGAACGCCTTAACGGGAAAAGCAATGATAATAAAGAGCGGTATGAAGTATGTAAAAGTGGTTTGAATTCCTTTCGGAAACACTTCGGGCGGATACTGCGCCATATAAAATGCTTCGCGATAAATCCAAAAAGCGTTATGTATCTCCGTAGTCCAAAAATTAAACGACGACAGAGCAAGTACAATCGAGTAGGCAAGTATCAATCCAAGGCCGCACAAATAGATTCCGGCGACAACCTGATCGAGCGGCAGTGGTCCAATTGATTGAAATGCGTATACAAGGAAAAAGATCGCTGCCGGAATGGTTGAAAAATCAAAGACGTCAAAAATGCGGAATGAGGAATAGAGGACGGGGGAGACGGGCTTGGTAAGAACAAAGTCAAATTCACCAAGTCGTATAAGTCGCTGTACGTCGGTAAGCCCTCTAAACCATAGCAGTTGCGCGAGAATGTCGATGGCATTCATGAGTGCAAAAAAGAGAAGAACCTCACCCTTGGTATATCCCGCCAATGTGGAAGAATGGGAAAAAAGTGCAATGATGAAAAAGAAAAAGAAAAACATCCGGATCAGCTTGCTGGTAAAAAAAGTATAAAAATCGAGACGAGAAGCGGCAATAATGGAAAAATTTGCAGCCACCATGCACCACCAGAT
>OBEQ012981635.1_pt1 | contig 26951 bp, 27 predicted proteins | sample 1670901 | NCBI WGS metagenome assembly OBEQ01 (sample SAMEA104232315, study PRJEB22302) | groundwater metagenome | biome: forest; feature: aquifer; material: groundwater | place: USA | collected 2011-08-07 | depth 5.4 m | reverse complement strand
TCATGTATTGGTTTCGCGCGTTATGGTTCATACTGGTAAATTTGAGCTTATCTTGTAATTGCTCTAAATCTACCCCTTTCGGTGTCATTTTATATCATTCATACATTTGGGCTATGGTGTCATTTTAGGTCATTGAATGCGGAATTTGGTAAAAAAGTAAAAATTTTGTTACAATACACCGATGCAAAAAGATTTTGATTCTTGGAACGAGAATAAAAAACGCATTCACGCTGAAGTTTCCAGTAAGCTGTACCACAAACAAGAGGTGTGGTGGCGTTCTCTTGGCATCAATGTCGGTTTTGAGCAAGACGGAACCGGGGCGGATGGACAGCGCCCCGCGCTTATTTTGAAGGGTTTTAGTAAAGATGTATGCCTTGTTGTGCCGCTTACGACATCGGCAAAGAAAAATCCTTACCATGTCGCTTTGGGGAAAGTTGACGGGCGAGAAGCTTTTGCTATTATTTCGCAAATAAAGCTTATAGACACACGGCGATTGATAAATAAAATTGGTTTCATCGGGCAGGAGATTTTTGAAAATGTACGAAAAACCGCCAGAGATTTAATCTGACGGTTTTTCACATTTTTCTCCCTCCGAAGAGGGCAAGCCAAAAGGCATTTGTATTTTTAGTGTACATAAAGGAGAAAATAAGTCAAGAAAAATAAAATGAAAACTCATAACCTCGCGTTTATAGACGTAGAAACTACGGGACTTCTACCCGATGTTCACGAGATTATTGAACTCGGGGTAATTTTGGCACGGCAAGTTCCGCAGGAAGGGAAGGGTCCCGCGCTTGAAATTCTCGGGGAGTTTGATTATAAAATTATTCCCGAACGGATTTTTAACGCCGACCCGGAGTCCCTCAAAGTAAACGGATACACGCCGGAAAAATGGAAGGACGCGAAGCCGCTCAAAGAAGTGATGGAGGATTTTGCTGAGCGCACGCGCGGCGCGTCTTTCGTGGCGCACAACATTGTGATGGATTCGGCTTTTATAAACCGCGCATTCGAGCGCGCGGGAGTGAAAAATTTGATGCACTATCATAAAATCGACACCATATCGCTCGCCTTTGCAAAACTCTACCACGACCCGAAAGTTGAGAAATTTTCGCTACGGTTTCTCTGCGAGTATTTCGGCATCAAAAATGAAAACGCGCACACCGCTTTAAGCGATGCGCGCGCGACTTTTGAATTGTATCAAAAGCTCGTAAATCTCTAGTGCAGGGTAGGTGAACCATTTACAAAAAAAGTATTTTCGGGAAGAATAACATATTCCGTTTGAAGAAAGTCAGTGACATCTTTGGCGACCTCATATAAATTTGTCGTAATTATGCCCCGCATAAGATACTCTTCCGTTTGGATTATCGCCGCATCAAGTTCGGCGGCGCGCCAGTAGTAATCCGAATCACCGTTCATTTCATTCTCCTTTTTGTTTTTTAATCTCTCTTGATTATACCGTACCTATTTTTTTCAGCATCTCCTCTTATTTTTTATTACATATTGAATTTTTTGTCAAGAAATGGCATAATGCCAGCATGGGGGAAAAAGAAAAGACAAAGAAAAAGGTATGGGTGGGACTCTCGGGCGGAGTGGACAGCTCTGTTTCCGCGGCGCTCCTGAAAGAAGAAGGATACGACGTAACGGGTGTTTTTATCAAAACATGGCATCCGGATTTTTTGCCGTGCACGTGGAAAGACGACCGCCTTGATGCCATGAGAGTTGCGGCACACCTCGATATTCCCTTCATTACTTTTGACGCCGAGGAGGAATACAAAAAAGATGTGGCGGATTACATGATAGAAGAATATAAGCGGGGTCGCACGCCGAACCCTGATGTGATGTGCAATAAATATGTAAAGTTCGGGGCGTTCCTGAAGTATGCGCTTTCGGAGGGGGCGGATTTTGTCGCGACCGGTCATTATGCACGCGTACGAGAGTCTCGTCTTCTGGTTGGAGCGGACACAAACAAAGACCAGAGTTATTTTTTGTGGACGCTCACACAAGAACAGCTGAAGCATATTTTGTTTCCCGTCGGGCATTTACAAAAGCCCGAAGTGCGCAAGCTCGCGAAAAAGTTCGGGCTTCCGACGGCGGAAAAGAAAGACAGCCAAGGGGTGTGCTTTTTGGGCAAGCTTGATATGGGAGAATTTTTGAAACACTATTCGGAGCCGAAAAATGGCGATGTCTTAAACGAACAGGGTGAAGTTGTCGGTTTTCATGAGGGGGCGCTGCTCTATACGCTTGGCGAAAGGCACGGATTTACTGTCACAAAGAAGGGGACGCAAGATACTCCGTATTTTGTCGTGAAGAAAGATATGCGAGCAAACACCATAACTGTCGCGCGCAAGGAGCAGGGAAGCTTGAAAGGAAAAGGCGAGCAATCGCTTCTTTTGGAAAATGTAAATTGGATTGCGGGTATGCCGCCCGAAAAAGACAAACTGTATTCATCTCGTGCGCGATACCGCGCACTGCTTTCGCCATGTAAAATTTCCGTGAACGGCACCGAAGCGCGAGTTGAATTTCTCGAGCCGGAAGAACCCCAAGCCCCGGGGCAGTCGCTCGTCGTGTATAATGGAGAGGAGTGTTTGGGGGGAGGAATCATCGCATAAAAGATAATGAAAAAATACCTCTTTTTTATTTTAAGCGTCATACTCTCGCTGTTTTTTCTTTCGGGGAAAGGCGCGTTTTTTGACGCGCCAAAAATTCCGACCGCGATTCCAAATGTTTCCCAAAATGTGCCAACAACAAGCGGGCTACATCAACCTGCTAGTGCAACGCCCCAAAAAAAGCTCTCGCCGATTGTTACCGCGCCCGCAAAGAGCATAAAAGAGATTTCTCCCAAAAAAATCATCCCAAAAGCAACAGAGACATTAGCTGCGCCACTCGTGCATTATACGGAGGAAAAGACCGCATCAGGCGCTCTTTTGGATGCGAAGATAATCACTTGGACCAACACCTATCGCGAACAAAACAAATTGAAGACGCTTCAAAGAAATTCACAACTGGATGCGGCCGCGGCAATCAAAGTGCGCGACATGTTCGACCGGCAATATTTCGAGCACGTTTCTCCATCGGGAAAAAATTCTGCGGATTTGGTTTCCGGCGCCGGTTATGAATATCTGCGGGGGGGGGAAAATCTTGCGCTTGGAATTTTCTCGGGCGAAAAAGATTTGGTAGACGCGTGGATGGCGAGTCCGGGGCATCGCGCGAATATATTGAGTCCGCATTTTGAAGAAATTGGCGTTGGTGTCGGGGAGGGTATTTTTGACGGGAAGCGGGTTTGGTTGGCGGTGCAAGAATTCGGAAAGCCCGCATCCTCCTGCCCGACCCCGGAGGTGTTCGTGAAAACAGAAATTGAGAAAAATCGGAAGAAAATTGAAGAGCTTTCAATACAAGCGAACAATCTTATCTTGGAGATAAACGCGCGGAAAGATGACCCCGACGCAACCGCGTACAATCAAAAAGTTTCGGAGTACAACGCGCTCGTCGCGGAGCTAAATCCCCTCATTCAAAAAACCAAATCATTGGTTGATGTGTACAATAAAGAAATAAACGAATATAATGCATGTATTGAAGCTTAAAAAATTTCTGATTACCAATTTCTAATTCATAAAATCTCATGGAATCATTTCTTCTGCAAATTGACTTTGTGTTGCGCTTGGTTGTCGCGCTTCTTTTTGGAATTTTGATCGGAACCGAAAGAAACATCGCGCTGAAAAGCGCCGGCATGCGAACGTACGGCTTGGTGTCTCTCGGCTCGGCGATTTTTGTTGCCGGTTCGGTTTTGGTTGAACAGCAATTTCCCGCGGCGAGAGGGCTCGACCCTTTGCGCATGGCATCGCAAATTGTCGTCGGCATCGGGTTTCTCGGAGGAGGATTGATTTTTGTGAAGAACGGTGATGTGAACAATTTGACCACCGCGGCGGGGCTCTGGGTTGTGGCGGGAATCGGCATGTTGTGCGGGTTCGGGCTCTATCTTTTTGCCGGCTTTGCCACCGCGCTTGCGCTCTTGGTATTTACCGTATTATGGCATTTTGAACAAAAAGTGAAATATGTCGGCGAAAGAATGCGCGAAAAACGGCAAGGAGGAGAGCACCCGCAAGCGCCGGTTGAGAAGGGGAACAATGAAGGTGAACAAATTGGATAAAACAAAAGGAGCAGAAATGCTCCTTTTGTTTTGGTTGGTGCCAGAAACTCAAGTGTGGCAGTGTGTGGATAACTTTTTTGCGTTTCGGTACAGAGTGGTATATAGTAGTAATCAAGTGGTATGAAGTGGAGCATCTGCTTTTTTACCGCTTATGGTATTGGCACTGAAAGTTAGGAAATACCATCTCCAATTAACCTCTTCCCACCAAGTCCTGTAAATTTCGGTCGATATTTTGACAAAAATTATCAGCTTATCCCGATAAGCCTCAAATTTTTCTCAAAATCTCGCCTCGAAATTCTCGAGGACTTATGAGAAGATCTTAATTGGAGATGGTATAAAAGAATTTTTTATGTTATTGGGCGAATACACACATACCCTAGATCCCAAGAAACGTCTTTCTCTGCCATCCAAATTCCGGAAGGAGGTGGGGAAGACGGTGGTTCTTACTCACGGCCTTGATAAATGTCTCTTTTTGTATTCCGCAAAGCAGTGGGAAAAGATTGCGGGAAAACTTTCGGAACTTTCAATGGGGCAGTCGGATACGCGAGGGTTCAATCGATTCATGCTTGCCGGAGCGGTGGAGCTTGACGTGGATTCTCTCGGGCGCATTTTGGTTCCGGATTTTTTGAAAGATTTTGCGGAGCTCAAAAGTAAGGTCGTTATCACCGGAGTGCACGACCGAGCTGAAATCTGGGATGACGTGCGCTGGGGCGAGTACAAGAAGAAGATTGGCGAACAGGCTGACGCATTGGCGCAGAAGTTGGGGGAACTAGGCGTATTCTGATTTTATGGACGAATTGCACAAAAGCGTATTACTGAACGAAGTTTTGGAATATCTGGATCCGAAAGAGGGCGAAGTGTACATTGATATGACGATAAACGGTGGAGGACATAGTTCAAAAATCTGTCCTCTGCTTGGAAAGAAAGGCGTCCTTGTGGGCATCGACCAAGACCCGAGTGCTTTGGTTCGGGCGAAAGAAAGAATAGGAAAGTGCGAAGCGAAGATTCACTTGGTTGAAGACAACTTCCGAAACGTGAAAGCGATTTGCGAGAAACTCGGTATCGCGCACGCGGACAAAGTTTTGTTTGATCTCGGGCTCTCCACGCATGAGCTTGAAGTTTCCGGACGGGGATTTTCTTTTCAAAAAGACGAGCCGCTTCTTATGACATTTTCGGCAGACCCTTCGAAAGCCGCTTTCACCGCCTCTGATATTGTAAATACCTGGGCGAAGGAGAATATCGCGGCAGTTATCGAAGGGTATGGCGAGGAGCGTTTTGCACGGAAGATAGCGGAAAGTATAGTGACGGCACGAGAAAAGAAAAAAATTGAGACGACGAAAGAACTGGTTGAAATCATAGAAGCCGGTGTGCCAACTCGGCTGAGGAGAGGGAAAACCCATTTCGCAACAAAGACGTTTCAGGCGCTTCGCATCGCGGTCAATGATGAAATTCGGTCACTCGAAGAAGCACTGGAGGCGATTTGGGTTCTTCTTTCTCCGCATGGAAGAATCGCCATCATATCATTTCACAGCATTGAAGACCGTATCGTCAAAAGATTTTTTCGAAATAAACAAGATGAAGGGTTTGGCAAGTTACTCACCAAAAAACCGATAGCGCCGGGCGAAGAAGAGCTTGCGGAAAACAGGAGGGCTCGAAGCGCAAAATTGAGAATAATTGAAAAAGTTTAATCGTGCGCCCACGGCGCAAGGGAAAGTTCGAAAACCGTAGGTTTTCGAATCCGTAGCACCCAGCCGGGTGCGAACTTGAAAATAGCATGCAAAATAATCTGCAAATCAATTCACTGTCACTCAACAACTTTGAAGAAAGGGCATTTTTTACATTGGCAACGCTGCTCGCCCTTTCGGTCGCGCTGTACCTTTATTTCATAAGCGCAACCATCTTAAACGTGGTGGACAGAACGTCCGCGCTCGGCGAGGCGAAAGTTTTAGATACGAAAATATCCGAGCTCGAGTCCGAATATATGGCATTCGGAGCGGTGATTGACTTGCCCGCGGCAAAAACCCTCGGGTTTCAGGAGATTGCGAAAATTGACTATGTTTCACGGACTACCTCTCTTGGTTTTGCAAGATAGTAACTCAATTTACAATTTTTAATTTTCAATCAATTTTCAATGTTTCAATGAATCAAACAGCGCCGCCGGCGGTTCGTGTTTGAAAATTGTGGCATTGCAAATTGTAAATTGATTGAAAATTAAAAATTATAAATTGAAAATTCGCAGGCGGTTATATGGAAAAGATTTTTTACCAGGGATAATTTCTTACGGCAATGGCGGAAAAAAACTTCGGGCGGAAAAGAATCTGGTTCCTCTATTTTGTTTTGGGCGCCATCGCCTGTATTTTTATCGGGCAACTGTATTTTTTGCAGATTATTCGGGGTGCCGAATTTCGCGACCGAGCAGAGGGGCAATATAAAGTTTTATCCGACCCGTTCAATCGGAATTCCATTTATTTCACCGAAAAAGACGGCGCGATGGTTTCGGCGGCAACGCTCCGGAGCGGTTTTATTTTGACGATAAATCCGCAAAAAATTGCCAACCCTGAAGAAGCGTATAAAAAACTGAACGGCATAATTCCCCTCGATGCTAAGATTTCAAAAGAGGAATTCATGAGAAAAGCGGGGAAGAAAGACGACCCGTATGAAGAAATCGCACATCGCGTGCCAGAAGAAGCGGCGCAAAAAATAAGAGAAATAAAGATTGCGGGAGTGGGTTTGTATCGCGAACGCTGGCGGTATTATCCGGGCGAGAATTCCGCCTCTCACGTTCTCGGTTTTGTCGGATACAAAGACGATGGGAAAACTCTCGCCGGCAGATACGGACTTGAGCGATACTACGACGATGTTTTGAATAAAAATAACGGCAAGCCGGGGCGCAACTTTTTTGCGGAAGTGTTTTCATCCGCCAAAAGCGTAATTGACCCATCCTTAAAAACGAAAGGAGATATTGTTTTGACCATTGAGCCGACGGTGCAGTCGCTTCTGGAAAAAAAACTTGAAGAAATAAAAACCAAATACCGGAGCGGGGTGACGGGAGGGATCATCATGAATCCGAAGACGGGGGAAATTTACGCGATGAGTGCGGCGCCGAGATTCAACCCGAACGACGTGTCGCATGAAAAAGATGTTTCGGTTTTCAACAACCCGCTGGTTGAGGGCGTTTATGAAATGGGTTCGATTGTAAAGCCGCTTGCGATGGCGGCGGCGCTTGATGCCGGAAGCATAACCCCTGAAACGACCTACAACGACGACCTCGGATACGTCATGATGGACGGCAAGAAAATTTCAAACTATGACGGCAAGGGGAGAGGACAAAACATTCCGATGCAAAAAATCTTGAACGACTCGCTGAACACCGGCATGGTGTTTGTGATGAAAAAAATGGGGAGAGAAAGTTTTTCGAAATACATGCTCTCGTACGATATGGGGCAAGAGACCAGCATTGACCTTCCGGGCGAAGTGCCGGGACTCATGAACAATCTTCTTCATGGTACGCGAGAAGTAGAGTATGCGACCGCCGCTTTCGGGCAGGGAATCGCGATGACTCCGATAGAAATTACGAAGGCGCTCGCTTCTCTCGGGAATGGCGGCATCTTGGTGAATCCGCATCTTTTGAAAAAAACGATTTATGCTGCGGGGGTTGAAAAAGCAAATGCGCCGAAAGAAGGAAAGAGAATTTTGAAGCCCGAAACTTCCGAAAAAATTACGCGGATGCTCGTCGGCGTTGTTGATAAAGCGCTCTTGGGAGGTACGGTAAAATTGCCCAATTACAGTATCGCGGCGAAAACCGGCACGGCGCAGATATCAAAAGGTGGCGGGCGCGGGTATTATGAAGACCGATACCTCCATTCTTTCTTCGGATATTTCCCCGCGTATGACCCGAAGTTTATCGTCTTTCTTTACACCTATTATCCGCAGGGAGAAAAATACGCGTCACACACCCTCACCGCGCCTTTTATGGATATCGCAAAATTTTTGCTGACGTATTACGAAGTCCCGCCGGATCGATAAATTTGGCATGCACTCACTTCTCATGCGGCAAAACTTCGCATATGCGAAGTTTTGCCGCATGAGAACTTTCCCATTTTTTGTTATATACTAACGACATGAGTACCAATTATTATTCTCGTTCCCAGTTTTGGAAATCTTTCCTGACCATCATTCTTCTGCTTTTCGCGGCAGTGACGTTTTTACATTTCTATGACGCGAAGCAGGAAAAACCAGCGATAAAACCCGTGGCAACGAATGTTTTTCCCGAACCGAAAAAAACGGAAGTGAAATCGGAGCCGCTTGACGGGCAGATGGAAGACGGGTCGCCGTCGGATTGGGAAATACCGCCGACCACGGTGGTGGTTACGGGCGATGTGATGCTTGGGAGGACGGTTGAAAGTCTTTCGCTCTCGCATGGATTTGATTATCCCTTCGCCTACACGAAAGATATTTTTGCCGATGCCGATGCGGTATTTGCTAATCTTGAAGGGCCTATTCCCCTGAGCCACGAGAAAACGCCCGCATATTCATTTCGTTTTTCTTTTCTCCCCGAGAGTATTCGCGCACTCAAAAATTCGGGAGTGAGCGTGGTCACGCTTGCAAACAATCACACGCTTGATTTCGACGAAGAAGGATATGCAAATACTGTTGCGGAACTCAAAAAAAATGGAATTGCCTCTGTTGGGCATCCGACGAGAATGAACGAAAGTCTCACGTTTGAAAAATCAATAAGCGGACGCGAAGTACGTTTTGTCGGATTGAACGATACCTATGCTCCTATTGATATTAAAAAAGCAACGGAACTTATTCAGAGACTTAAAAAAGACGGCGCATTTATAATTGTCGCCGTGCATTGGGGTGAGGAATATAAAAACGTTTCAAACGAAAGACAGCAAACGCTCGGGCGCGCGCTCATTGATGCCGGCGCGGATGTCGTCGTCGGGCACCACCCGCATGTTGTGGAAGAAGTGGAAAGGTATCACGGCAAGCCGATTTTTTATTCGCTCGGCAATTTTGTCTTTGACCAATATTTTTCGGAGGAAACGCAACAAGGACTTGCTGTGAAAATCGCGATAGGGGACAAAGAAGTATCATATGAGCTCATCCCTGTTGATTTGCGCAAAAGCCAGCCAAAGCGGGGCGGGAAAAAAGTTTTACCCGAATTTTTTACGGCTTCACGGTAAAATGATTTTTTATGATATAATATCAATATAAAATTCTCAATATCTAATTTCCAATTTCTAACAAAAATCCTAATGCTTAAAAATCTCCTTTTTGGCATTGAGTTATTAGACATTTTATTGGGAATTGGAAATTAGGTATTAGAAATTAATTTTTTAAACTTATGTCCGAAGAAACCGCAACAAAACCCGAAAAACAAAAGTCGTCCCCCAAAGACGTGTTTATGCACCTCCTCATGATAGGCATGCTCTATGTAGCCACATTTTCGTTCATTTCGCTCTGGTTCGATTACATAAATTTCCTGTTTCCCGATGCGCTCAATTATTACTATCAGGGAATTCTCGACGGCGTTTTGTGGGCGACAGCGACGCTCGTTGTGGTGTTTCCGGTGTATATTCTCCTCTCGTGGCTCTTGGGAAAAGAGATGGTGCTTGAACCTTCGATGCGAGAATTGCGCGTACGCAAATGGCTCATGTACCTCACCCTTTTTCTTGCGGCAATCGCGATTATTGTTGATGTAGTACGGCTCGTGTACAATTTCTTGAGCGGAGAACTTACCGCTCCATTCTTCTTGAAAATTTTTGTTGTCCTTCTTGTTGCCGTGGCGGTGTTCGGATATTACTTGTGGGACGTGAGAAGAAAAGCGAGCATCCCGACTCAAATTTCGAAGATGCTCGCATGGATTGTTTCGGTTATTGTTCTCGGCAGTATTGTTGGCGGATTTTTCCTCGTCGGATCGCCGGCGCACCAGAGAGATGTTCGGTTTGATAACAATCGGGTGAGTGACCTCCAAAATATTCAAGGGCAAGCGCTCAACTATTGGCAGCAGAAAAATGCACTTCCGGTGAGACTCTCCGATCTAGAAAACAGTATCAGCGGATTTGTTCCGCCCGTTGACCCCAAGACTCGCGCGGAATATGAGTACGTTGTAAAAGGCCCGCTCGCTTTTGACTTGTGCGCTACGTTCAAAACAGCAAGCGTCGGAGCTGATACGATGACCGGCAGATATTCAAAACCAATGTCCGTCGGTTTTTCGAATGACCCGTATAGTCAGAATTGGTCCCACCAATCCGGACGCACGTGCTTCTCTCGCACCATTGATCCGGAGTTGTACAAAATAAATAAACCGATACCGGTTATTGCGCAGTAGGTTCATTGTCAAGGTTCGACCTTGACAATGAAAAAGCGGCTCGGTTTTTGTCGGGCTGTTTTTTTGACAAAAAATGTCGGTAACCTATACTGATTTCAGACTCACTTTTATAAAGAGGTGAAATATGAGATTTCAAATCGGTACGGACGGGAAACACCCGTTTCTGCACGGACATTTTTTTGATGAAAATGGCCACTACTTTTGGGGGGAAGGAATAGACCATCTTTCCGATAACTTTTTTTGCCAAGCGGATGCCGCGGCATTTCTTTACGAGGCGGCAGAGGCGGGGAAGATAACATTTTATGAGGCATGCGCTCTTCGGCGCGACCAAGCCCTGCTCTCTCTCCCCGAAGAACGTCCTTCGAATCTTTTACTCTATCAAAAAAACGAAAAAGCTCGAATTGCGAGAATGGTAACAAAAGAGGGATTAAAACAATTAGCCATTGCTCCCGAGCCGAAATATAGCTGGAAGAGGTTTATGGTGTGGCTCTCAAGATGCTGGGATTCTTGATGTTGTGGCGCGGAAAGCATTTCCGCGCCGTTTTTTTGACATCATTTCATTTTTCGTGTATATTAGAAAAATAATCTCGGTCGCGGGATTTTTTTAATACTATGGAGATACGCAATATAGCAATTATAGCCCACGTCGACCACGGGAAAACCACCCTGACCGATGCCATCATGCGCCAGACCGGCGAATTCGTCGAAGGAATGAGCATGGACACGAACGCACTCGAAAAGGAGCGCGGCATTACCATTTACTCGAAAAACACCGCCATCACATACAAAGGGACGAAAATCAACATCGTGGATACTCCCGGGCACGCGGACTTCGGCTCGGAAGTGGAGCGCGTTCTTCGCTCGATTGATTCGGTGCTTTTGATTGTGGATGCACAGGAGGGGCCCATGCCGCAGACGCGCTTCGTACTCAAGAAATCTCTGGAACTCGGCTTGAAGCCCATCGTCGTCATCAACAAAATCGATAAGCCGGCGGCGGACCCGGACAGGACGGAAGAGCAGGTACTTGAACTTTTTTGGGACCTCGGCGCGAATGACGAGCAGTGCGATTTTACCGTGGTGTATGCCATCGGGCGCGAAGGGGTTGCTAAAATGAAATTGGATGACGAATCAAAAGACCTTTCGCCGCTTCTTGATACCATTCTTGCGGTTGTTCCTCCTGCTTCCTCTGATACTTCGCTCCCTCTTCGCGCACAGCCGTTTAATCTCGGTTACGATAATTTCCTCGGACGCCTCGCTGTCATGCGCGTGTATGAAGGAGTGATTCATGTGGGTGATACCGTATACGCGAAAAACCCCGAAGGCGGAGTGCACAGCGGCAAGGTTGCGAAACTTTTTTCTTTCAAGGGAACCGGACGTGAAGAAGTACAGCAATCAGAAGCGGGAGACATTGTCATGATGGCTGGGTTGCCGGAAATTTATATCGGCGAGACGGTTTGTCTGTCGCAGGACGTCGAAGCCTTGCCCGCAATCAAAGTGGACGAGCCGACCATCGCGCTCAATTTCCTCGTCAATAATTCACCGTTCGCGGGGCGAGAAGGGAAGTTTGTGACTTCGCGGCAGATTCGCGAGCGTCTGGAAAAAGAGCTTGAAATAAATGTCGGACTCAAAATTGATTTTTCCGGGACGGACAGTTTCCGCGTGTACGGCCGCGGAGAACTTCACATTTCCATTTTGCTTGAAAACATGCGGCGCGAAGGATACGAACTCCAAGTGTCCCAGCCGCAAGTCATCATCAAAGATATCGACGGAGTGAAGAGCGAGCCGTTTGAAGAAGTGACGATTGATATCCCGAATGAATTTCAGGGAGTGGTTATCGAGAAAATGGGTGCGCGCGCGGCGATGCTTACCGGCATGAAGCAGTATGAGAATACTTCGCGTCTTATGTTTGAAGGTCCGACTCGCGGACTGCTCGGCTACCGCAATCAATTTATCATTGATACGAAAGGCGACGGCATTATGGCTGGGCGTGTTCTCGGCTTCAAACCATACGCGGGGGAGATAAAGAAGCGCGCCGTTGGTTCCATGATTTCCATGATTTCCGGAAAAGCGGCGGGCTATGCGCTCTGGAATCTCCAAGACCGCGGTATTCTTTACATTGGCCCCGCGACGGAAGTGTACGAAGGCATGGTACTCGGCAATACTTCAAAAGGGGAGGAGATGTCGGTGAATCCGGTAAAAGGAAAAAATCTTACGAACATCCGCTCATCCGGAAATGATGAAGCCATCAATCTCGTGCCGGCATATGCTCTCACCATTGAGCGCGGACTTGAAGTCATGGCGGAAGATGAATACTTGGAAATTACCCCGAAGAGCGTGCGCCTGCGGAAGCAGGGACTCACAGATATTGACCGCGCTCGGATTAAGCGCGAGAATGCGAAAGAGTAAAAAATCCCGCAGCTTGCTGCGGGATTTTGAGTTTTATTTTTTTTGTTATCTTCGTACGTCCTTGAAGTTTCTGAGAGGTTCGGATTTATCGTTATAATCAAGGCGCACATCTATAATAAAAGGAGCATCCGTTATTGCAGCATGGCTGAGGGCGATTTCAAAATCTATCGCCGTGTTTACGATATAGTCTGCGTGAAAGTTCATCGGTGACCACAAAAGCGGATCCGTACCTTTTTCCATTATGTTGTTTTCTCCGCGAAGTTGGCGCATCATCGACCATCCGCCATTATTCAGGATGATGATAACAGGTTTTGCTCCGGTGAGCGCGAGCGAATGCGTTTCTCCCATGCAGAATGCGCCATCGCCGACGAGCACGAGCGGTCTTTTTCCGGTCGCATGTTCCAGTCCGATGCATCCGGCAAATATGCCCATCGCGGCGAAGAGTGACGTGTAAGTAATCCGTGAAGGAAGACTCGGAAGAATTCCGAGAGCGATAAACATCGCATCGCCCACATCAGCTATTATCGGCATATCTTTATCTTTCAAGAAAGCATTGAGAATCGGAGCGATGTCCGATACACGAATGTTTTCCTCATGCTTTTGAAGCAGTTTCCAGCTTGCATCGCGTTCATGTATCCATGACGCGAACGGCGTGAACACTTTTGTTTCAAGCGGCAGCATCAGTGTTCGCGCCAGACTTTTGAGCAGCCAAGACTGTGCATTCACGTCGCACCGGACTTGAAGCGTGCCAACGGTTACGCACCTTTCTCTCGGATCAAACACAATCGCTGCCGGCGGAAGCTTTACGGTATCCGTTTGAAGCGCGAAGTTGAGGTCGGTTTCCAGAACGCCAATATCAATTCTCTCCGCATTTTCCGTAAATTCGCGAACATGCGGAGGAACACTTGCGGGACCATTGTAGGTGCCGACAAAAAGCGGATGGTCGGGAGGAAAAACTCCATAGCCGTTGAATCTTGCCACGACGGGAAGTTTCAGTTTTTTTGCAAACAGCGCGGTTTCCAGTAAAAGCCCGAATTCCTTGACCTCATGCCCTACGGAAATAATAGGATGCTCCATTTCTGTAATGGTTTGTTGGAGGATCTTTAAAACCACATCAAGGTCTAATCCACTCCCCGCAAGGTTGTTGTCATGGAGAAGTCTTATAGTTTCGATTTCATCTTCATCATAAGAGATTTCCTTGTCCCACATATCTGAAGGTATGCCAAGGTAGATCGGAAGTCGGTCTTTCACTGCTTTGCCAACCATTGTCGCAATATCTTTTGCGGCGGCGGTGAGGTCAGTGATGCTTCGCACTCTGTCGGCGCCAAGCTTTACCGCGAGCAACTTTAACTGGTCGTCAAATTCACCGAACCGAAGTTGGTGATGGTGCAGACAAGGGTTTCGCGCGCGGAATCCCATGCTTGGTTCCCCGCCTACTATCACGAGAGCGGAATTGTGAAGATACCCTTCGTCAATGCCGTTTAAGGCGTTGTTGATGCCGGCATTATACGTGATGTATAGACAGCCAAGTTTTTTTACACGGCCAGACACTTCCGCCGAAAAAGCGGCGGTTGATTCGTGCGCACAAGTAATGTTCGCGATTTTTCCGAAAGTTTCAAATTCTTTTCGAATACGGATAACAGCATCGCCGTCAACTCCGTACGCATGTTCGACCCCATAAGAATAGAGAAGAAAGAGCAGGAATTGCCCGAGTGTTGATTGCTTCATGTTCATAGTGCACCTCGTTATTTCAATGAATCTGAATCTGGGGCATTTATACCACGCATGACTAAAAAAGAAAAGACTTGCGTTATTTATAAAACTATGATATAGTATTCTCAGTATTCACTTTTTTGGAGTTTGTCATGAACAGTCTTTTGTTTGGATTTTTACCCGCGCTTCCGCTGCCTGGTTCGTTTGCTCACGCATACCCCGACCTTGTTACGGTTCATTTCGTTTTATCGTTTTTTGGCGTAATTATATTTCTTTTCAGCGTTTGTTTTTTGGCGGTGTTTCTGTTCCTTTGTCTTACGCGCTCGCTGAAAAAAAATTGCAAAAAAGTAGCGAAAGAAGTGCTTCTGAGTTTTCTGTGGGCGTTCGGATTCGGATTTTTCGGTCTTTATATCTTTTCCTTTGTGCCAATGGTTGTCGGAGCGATGGGGTATAGGCAATATAGTTAAAATTCAGGTTGTAGCGCCGGCATCTTTCGATGCCGGTTTTTTTGCGTTTTTCGCAATAAATGTTATAGTAAACGCATGTTAATAGACGACATCACCATAAAGGTAAAAGCGGGGCATGGGGGTAAGGGTGCTGTCGCTTTTCAAAAAATCAAGCTCGCGCAGGGTCCCACGGGAACTTCAGGAGGAAAAGGCGGGAGCGTGTTTGTGGAGGGCGTTTCCGACCTCTCGGCTCTTCACCAGTTTCGTTTTTCAAAAGATGTTTCTGCGGAGAATGGCGAGAATGGCCGCTCGCAATTCCGCGACGGTGCCGTAGGCGGAGATGCTATTTTAAAAGTGCCGGTGGGAACCGTCGTGCATATTTTGGAAACTGGCGAAGATAAAGAAGTCGTGAAAATCGGCGAGCGGATACAGATTGCGCGCGGGGGCACTGGCGGCGACGGAAACTTTCACTTTCGCTCGGCGACCAACACGACCCCGATGGAGTACGAAGAAGGCAGACCCGGCGAAGAATTCACGATACGCCTCGAACTCAAACTCATCGCGGATGTCGGATTCATCGGGTTTCCGAATGCCGGAAAATCAAGCCTGCTTGGCGCACTCACCAATGCGAAGCCGAAAGTGGCGAACTATCCTTTCACCACGCTTGAGCCGAATCTCGGCGCGTACTACGACCTCATTCTCGCGGACATTCCGGGGCTGATTGAAGGTGCCTCGGAAGGGAAAGGCTTGGGCGTGAAATTTCTCCGCCATGTGGAGCGCACGAAAGTTTTATTCCACCTCGTTTCTGCCGAAACCGAAGATGTCGTAAAAGAATATAAAACCACTCGCGCGGAACTCGGCGCCCACAACAAAGCGCTTCTCGAAAAACCCGAATATCTTTTTCTGAGCAAATCAGACACCGCCACCCCCGCGGAAATAAAAAAGAAACTCACCGCGCTTAAAAAATTAAATAAAAACGTCATCGCGTTTTCGGTTCTTGATGATGAAAGCTTGAAGGACGTGGAGAAGATTTTGCAGGGGATTGGGAAGGATAAGGTGGCATAATAAAAAACCGTTCAAGTATCATAAAAACTTGAACGGTTTTGCGTATGTGGGCTACTTTTGTTTACGCGCATCTTCCAAGATTTTTATAAATTCGTTTGTGTAGCGCCCATGTATGTACGCGTAAGTGGTTACCATGGCGCAAGCGAAATATAAAAGGATAACGCAGACCCAAAGGAGAAATGATAAATGGGCGAGAACAATGATATTCCCCGTGAGCGATATTGTGAGGTGTTTTATTGTGAGAGAGAATACTAATCCGACAATTGTGACCTCAAGTACGCTTAATATTACATTTTTCACGTATTCGTAAATCGCCGTTTGGACATTCATGGGTTGGTCCGAGTACCTATTGTTAAACTCGGGGTAAAATAGGGCAAAGATTTTTTTCATGACATCTTCCTCTCAAAAGTAGGTTGATTTCAAATCAGGGTTTTCTGTTTTTTAAATTAGCAAATTAAAGTTAGTTTGTCAAGTTTTTGTCCACCCAGTTCTCGTGGTAGAGTAGAGGCAATGATACAAAAAAATAGTTCTTCGCACCCCACCTCAATCCTCCCCTCTGAAGGGAGGGAGGAGGCACGCCGTAGCCCGTTCCTCTCCCCCTTTTCAAAGGGGGAGATTGAGAGGGGGTTTGCTGTAAACCATAGAGAAAATTTTGATATATATAGAAAAAGCCCCTAATGAAGTCGTAACTTCATCAGGGTCTTTTCCATAGTTATGAGTTCATAATACACGAAAACGTAAAAACTGCAAGCCTTTATGCCAACATCTCCAAAAACATCCGAAAAATTCGAAGAATTATACGCGAAATTGAACCCCGCGCAAAAGGCGGCGGTGGATACCATTGATGGTCCTGTCATGGTGGTGGCGGGGCCGGGGAGTGGCAAGACGGAAATTCTCTCGCTTCGGGTGGCGAATATCTTGCGCCAGACCGACATGTCGCCGGGGAATATTTTGTGTCTCACATTCACCGACTCCGCGGCGGTGAATATGCGCAAGCGTCTCGCGGCTCTTATGGGCAATACGGCGTATCGCGTCGCGATTTCCACTTTCCATTCTTTCGGGACGGACATTATTCACTCCTTCCCCGAGCACTTTTTCGGCGGAGCATCTCTTGCGCCTTCCGACAGCCTTGTGTCAATTAAAATACTGGAAAATATTTTTTCCGGGCTTCCGCACAACGACCCGCTCTCTTCTCTCTACAAAGGAACGTTTGCATATTTGTCGGATGCGCAAAATGCCATTTCGCACCTCAAAAAAGGCGGGCTTTCACCCGAGGAGTTCCGTACAGTGCTCGACCAGAATGCAAAAGTTTTTGAGCAAGTAAATTCTGCGCTCGACGAAGCGTTTGCGGAACGAATCTCTAAAAAAAGTTTTGAAAAAGCAAATGTACTGGTAAAAACACTTCGAGATTTTGAAGCGGAAGAATCCGCACCGCTGGTGCGTCCTTTGAATATCGTTGCGGCGGAGTCGCTTGAACGCGCGATTGGAGCGTGCGAAGAAAGCGGGAAGACCACGCCACTGTCCGAATGGAAAAAAGAATGGACGGAGAAAAATGATGACGGTATGTGCGTGTCAAAAGGAACGAATGCACTCCCGAAACTTTTGTCGCTTGCGGTGGTGTATGAAAAATACCAGAAGGACATAAGAACGGCAGGGTACTACGACTTCGACGATATGATTCTCGACGTGATTCATTCGCTTGAAGAGAACGCGTCTTTGCGCTATGAACTGCAGGAACGATACCAGTATATTCTTGTTGATGAATTTCAAGATACGAACGACGGGCAGATGCGTCTGATACGGCTGCTCACCGACGCGCCGGTGCATGAAGGCCGGCCGAATATTATGGTGGTGGGGGACGACGACCAAGCGGTGTACAAATTCCAAGGTGCGGAGATTTCAAACATTCTTTCTTTCCGCGATATGTTTCGCGACACGGCGCTTATCACCATGACGGAAAATTACCGTTCGACGCAAGAGGTGCTCGACCTTGCGCGTCACGTGATATTGAAAGGCGAGGAACGTTTGGAAAATAAAATTCCGGAAATTGTGAAAGAATTAGTGGCGGGCAATAAGAATCTTTCGGGCGGGGCGATAGTGAGAAAAAGTTTCCCGACCCGCACGCATGAGTTTCGATTCATCGCGTCGGAAATCCGCCGGCTTCTCGACTCGGGCGTATCAGGGAAAGACATTACTGTCATCGGGCGCAAGCACAAAAATCTCGAAGCACTCACGCCGTTTTTGATGCTCGAAAACATTCCGGTGAATTACGAGCGACGGCAGAATGTTTTTGAAGAACCGCACATCCGCGAGCTGATTTTGCTCTCGCGATTCATTACCTCGCTCGTGCGTAAAAACCGCGAGGAGGCGGACGAACTTCTGCCGGAAATTTTGTCGTTTCCGTTTTGGGGAATTTCCAGAAAAACGATTTGGGAAATATCCACTGAAGCGGAACGCTCGCGCGCAAAAAGATTCAAATGGCTTGATGTCATGCTTGCAAACGCCGACGAAAACATAAAAGCCATCGCAGATTTTTTCCTCGACCTTGCGGGACGTTCTCATAATGAAACTCTGGAAGAAATTCTCGATGAAATGATAGGGAGCGAATATATTTCAGTGGCGTTTTCGGAAGACGAAGATGTCGAAATGAAACCGGAGGTGTCAAGGAAATTCCAAAGCCCGTTCAAAGAATATTATTTCAGCCGCAAAAATTTTGAAAAGAACAAGGCGCAATTTTTGACTTTCCTTTCGTCGCTCCGCGTATTTGTCGGAGCTCTGCGGGAATACAAACAGGGAACCTTGCTCCGCGTTTCCGACTTAGTGGAATTTGTCGACCTTCATGAGAAAAACAAAATACGAGTGTCCGACACGAGTCCGTTTGTTTCCGGTAACAATGCCGTGACTCTTCTCTCTGCGCACAAAGCGAAGGGTCTTGAGTTTGATACGGTTTTCACGCTTTCGTGTCAAGATGAAGTGTGGGCGGGGAGAGGAATTTCTTCAAAGCTTCCATTCCCGAAAAATCTTCCGCTTGCGCCGGCGGGCGATACGCTCGACGACAAACTTCGGCTTTTTTATGTCGCGCTCACCCGCGCGAAACGGCATTTGTATATGACCTTGTATGAGATTGGCGACCAAGGCAAAGAATCGCTCCCGCTCCAATTTCTCGCGGATGCGGGCGATGCAGAGAAGGAAGACAGAATGGAAGAAAAGCCGAACGAAACTATTTTGTTCGACGCATGGAAAGCGGTACTCGCGCCGCCGTTCATTGCCGATGAACAAGCACTCCTCCGTTCGCTTCTCGATGAGTACCAAATGAGCGTTACGCACCTCAATAATTTTCTCGATGTCACGCGAGGCGGTCCGCAAACATTTCTTGAGCACAATCTCTTGCGTTTCCCTCAGGCGAAAAGTCCGTCCGGCGGATACGGTTCGGCGATGCACGGCACGATTGAAAAGATTTATATTTTTCTGCGCCGCACCGGCGACATGCCCGCGAATGAAGAAATTTTCTCGTGGTTTGAAGAAGGGCTTTTGCATGAACGGCTTTCTTCTCGCGACCATAAACACTTTTTGAAACAGGGGCACGATGCGCTTTCGGCGTACTTGAAAGAGTGCGGAAAAATGTTTGACCCTGCACACATAATAGAAAAGGATTTCAAAAACCAAGGCGTGATATTGGGCGAGGCGCGGATAACGGGAAAAATAGACAAGATGATACAAGACGGCGGTGAAATGCGCGTGGTGGATTTCAAGACCGGAAAAACGTTCGATGAATGGGAAACTTCTCGCGCGGACGAAAAAGTGAAACTCTACAAATACCGCCGCCAGCTTATTTTCTACAAAATCCTCGTCGAAAATTCGCGCGACTATAATACTTTTACGGTGAATGAAGGCGCGCTCGAATTCCTTGAGCCGGACAAGCAGGGGAGAATTCACGATTTAGTAGCCGAGATTACAGAAGAAGAAACCGAGCGCACGAAGCGGCTTATTGAAGCGGTGTATGCGAAGATTGTCTCACTTGACTTGCCGGACACGAGCGGATACCCGCAAGATTTGCTGGGAATCATGCAATTTGAAGAAGACGTACTAAAGTAGTATTTCCTTTTCCTCTTGCGTATTTTATAATTAAATGGTTTAATGTAATCAGACCACTTTTCAACCTGTTTCTCTATAAGGAGGGGTTATGTTTGAGTCGTTGTATCCGATTATTGGCGTATTGACTATCGGGGTGGCATTGTTTGTTTCCGGTATCGGTCTTGGAACGCTCTTTTTAGAGTCGCGGTGGGCACAAGCGGCTAAAATGCATCCGAAAACAACCCGCTGGGTGTGTTTGGTTTTAGTGCTTAGTTTAGTGTTCGGATTGTTCTTTGTATCCGTCAAATTCGGTCAGCCAATCTACCGTGCATATATTGCCGGGGCTTCTTGCGCCGCCGTTGCATGGGGCTTTCTTTCCCGGATTGAAAAGCGTTTTCTCTGGAAGGAACTGTTCACGTTTTCTTTTTGGTTTCCGGACGGAGTTTCGCGGATAGCCGCAAAAGACGGAACATAAGCAGTGTAATCAATATCCTCGCTCTTTAAATGGGCGAGGATATTTTTATTTGCATAAAAACTGAATCTGTGGTTAGATGAAATTTGAACTTGTCTTCGTGGAGGTTGTTATGGAAATGTTTTTTGAAAGAATACTCGACCCGTATTTGTTTTTGGCACTTGGGGTTGCGATGCTCGGTAACGGTGTCATTGGCTTTACGCTTCGACTGACAACGCACAACATAGATATTCTTTTTATGCGCCGCATGATGAGGAATATTATTATTCTCGTTGCTTTTTATCTGCTCTTTACCGCGTATCAGCCATCGCCGGAATTTGATCCGCAATCCCTCTTGCCGGAAGAAGGAACGGACTGGTTTGATGTGGGCACCAAAATGTTCGCCGCTTATTTGGGTGCATGGGCTTTCCTTTCTGCACTGGAAAAACATGTCCACAATTTGTTTATGTTTTTTGATTCTTCGTTTTACAGCGAGATTAAAAAACCCATAAAGAAAAAATCAAGTTTGAAAAAATAGAATTTTGAATTCGTCGACCTGCTCTAAAAAAGCGGGTCGATTTTTTATGTGCGCAACAAGGAGAGAAATTTTTTCAATTCTTCGCCCTTAATCACTCGGAATTGCCCGGACTGAAGCGAGCCGAGCTCGATGTTCATAATCCGGACGCGTTTGATGTCTTGTACCGTGTATCCTTCCGCGGCGCACATTCGGCGCAGTTGGTGTTTTTTTCCTTCGGTGATGACGATTGAAAATTTCTGCTCGCTGGCGGCTTCCGCGCGCGCGGGCTTTGTGGCGTACCCTTCAATGTTGACGCCATGCTCCAAATGCTTGAGAAATTTTTTTGTTACCGGCTTGTCCACCGTCACGATATATTCTTTTTCGTGCTCTCTCTCCGGCGACAAAAGTTTTTCTGTGATGCGTCCGTCGTTCGTCAGAATAATGAGTCCTTGGGAGTCTTTGTCGAGGCGGCCAATGGGGAACACTCGTTCTTTTATTTGTCCGCACAACAGGTCTTCAATCCCTTTTTCTTCTTCTCTCGGGCTGTGGGTGATAATCCCCCGCGGTTTGTAATAGGCTAAATAAACATACTTTTTCGTGGAGATATTTTTTACCTTGACCGTATCACCTTGCTCTACTGTGTCGCCCAAAGCGGCAACGCGTCCGTTTATGAACACCTTTTTCTCTTCAATGAGCTTGTCTGCGCCGCGGCGGGTAGCCTCGCCCACGAGCGCGAGGTAGCGGTTTATGCGAATCGGATAGGGAATGTTTTCCATTCCCTCACTCTACGCGAATTTACGATTTTTGAAAAGAAGCGGTATAATCCTCACATGAGGCAAAACACGGAGAAAAAAATAGCAACCCTTTGTTTCTTTCTCCGCGATGGAGAAGTTTTGCTCGGTCTGAAAAAAGAAGGGTTTGGGGCGGGGAAATGGAGCAGTATCGGGGGAAAAGTTGAAGAAGGAGAAACTCTTCTTGCCGGCGCGGTGCGAGAGATTTTTGAAGAAATAAATGTTTTGGTAAAAGAAGAGCATCTGGAAAAACGAGCGGAGTTTCTTCTTCGATTCATTGAAGAAGGTGAGGTTGTTCTGGAAATGGAAGGACACGCGTACTTTATTCGCGAGTGGAGCGGAGAGCCGTCGGAGTCTGGCGAGATATCGCCCCGGTGGCACAAGCTCGATCAAGTGCCGTTTGGCGCCATGTGGGAAGATGATTTGCACTGGCTCCCGCGCATACTTTCAGGAGAAAAACTGAGGGGAACTTTTTCGTTCCATGGCAAAGAGAAAAAGATGCGAGAATTTACGATTGAGTCGCTTGAGGGATGGGAGCTTGACAAATAAAGTTTTCAGGTTTATAACTAAAGTCAGTGTTTTGTTTTTTTACATCAATTGCCTTTAGGGAGGTGACCATGAAAAAATTCGGGACATTTCTATATGACCGATTCAGTGGCAGAAATGCCAAAAATTTTGAAGTTCAAGATAAAATTTTCACTCGCGCTAATCTCCTGACTTTCTCGGGGATTGCGGCGGTGGGTTTCTATATCGTTCAATTCACGACAAGCGCTTTAACGGCATGGATACCGGTCACGAAAATTTATATCGCCATGACGGACATGTTCGACGGATGGCTTGCGGACAAATACAACGAACACAGTACGATTGGGAAAGTCATGGATCCGTGGCGCGACCGCATGGATGCCGGCGCAGTTCTTTGGAATATTTGGTATCTCTTTGGAGCAGATGTTGCCGGTTGGGTTTTTGCCATTATTGTCACCGAGTCAATCATTTTGTGTGAAGGCTTGTTCTTCTGCATTCTCCACAGCAGGGTGTCCGAAGTGCATTGGATAGGAAAGGCTCGGATGGCGGTTCATCAGGTGTGTGCGTTCGTTATTCTTGTACAAGCCTATTGGTTTGAACATTTTTACGCGGATGTTTCGATATTGCTTGGATTCATGGCTCTGTCGAGTTTTTCAGCACTTGTGGCATATAATTTTTCCCATCGAGAAAAATTGGCACGGTTGTTGTATCGTTTTTAAAAAGAGAGAAAGCGGGGGTCTTAACGACTTCCGCTTTTTTTGTTTTTGTTTAATGATATAATGTGCGCAACGTGCAAATCAAAACCAACTTTCATTTTCATACCAGCGATGATCCGAGAGACCCGGTGGGGTATACGATAGAGGAGGGAATTGACCGCGCGGCGAGCCATGATTTCAGCGTTCTTGCGGTAACATGCCATCAAAAATTCGCGTGGACACAAAGCGCTTTCGAGCATGCTGAAAATCGCGGCATACTTCTTATTCCCGGTATTGAGCTGTATGTAGATGAGGCACGAGGGACATGGGGGAGGCATGTGCTCCTTATAAACGTGCCGAAAGAGGCGGCAAAAGAAGCTGAAAGCGTGCGGACATTTGAAGAGCTTGCGAAATATAAAAGTGCGCACCCCGAGAGCTTCATCATTGCGCCGCACCCGTACTTTTATGGAAATTTCAGTCTGCATGAATTTTTAGAAAAATACATTCATCTTTTTGATGCGGTTGAGCATTCATGGTTTTACTCGCAGTTTTTTAATCGTAACAGAAGAGGGCGCGAGATTGCCGAAAAATATGATTTACCTTTTGTCGCTACGTCCGATACTCATTTTTTCGATTTTCTCAATAGCGATTATGCGGTCATTGATGCGGGGGAGAAAACAGCGGAGGCTCTTTTTGACGCTCTTCGGAAAAAGAAATACCGCAATGTTACTTCTCAAAAAAAATTTCTTAAAGACATGGTGTGGAAAGAGGGGAAATTTATTATGAAAAGGTATAATCTTTTCTAGATTGACAAAAGACTCGGGTGGTGGCTATACTATGGCTAGGTTTTTCATTTAACATTCATTGAAAAAGGAGAACGAAATGCGTTATATTCCCGCAACAAAAGACGACCGCGCAAAAATGTGCGAGCGTATCGGCATACAAAATCCGGAAGAGCTTTTCCGGCAAATTCCGGAACACCTCCGGTTTCACCGCCCGCTCAATCTTCCTCCGGCGCTTTCCGAAATGGACACTGTGCGCCACATGCGTGCAATTGCGGAGGAAAATGAAAAGGCGGTCAATTGCCCATCCTTTCTCGGCGGCGGTGCCTACCGGCATTACACGCCTGCTTTCATGAGCCAGCTTCTCTCGCGCGGTGAATTTCTCACCGCATATACGCCATATCAGCCCGAAGTTTCGCAAGGAATTCTTCAGGCGCTCTATGAGTTTCAAACGTACATCGCCATTCTTTCGGGAATGGACATCGCGAACGCTTCGCTTTATGACGGCGCGACGGCCGCGGCGGAAGCGGTGCTCATGGCTCGGCGAATCAACAAAAAAGGAAGCGTGGCGGCGGTGTCGCACGCACTCCATCCGCACTATCGGGAAGTCATTTGCAATTATATGAGAGACATCGGCATTGATGTGCGAGAGCTTCCCATCGGGCAAGAATCCGGAAAGACGCTCTTTAATCTCGAACTTATGAAAGATGCTTTCTGCCTCGTGGTCGGGTACCCGAATTATTTCGGCGTCGTGGAAGACCTCGCTTCTGCGCGCATTGCCGCGGACTCTGTTGGAGCGCTTTTGGTTTCGGTTACCGCCGAACCGCTCGCGCTCGCGTTATTGAAGCCTCCGGGCGAATGTAGTGTTGATATTTTTGCCGGCGAGGGACAGTCCTTCGGCATCCCGCTTTCATTCGGCGGACCGTACCTCGGGCTTCTTGCCGCGAAAGGAGAATATGTTCGCCAAATGCCAGGACGGCTCGTCGGCGCAGGATATGACATTGAAGGAAAAGACGGCTACTCAATCGTTCTTTCAACCCGTGAACAGCACATACGAAGAGGAAAGGCGACGTCCAACATCTGCACGAACGAGACGCTTTGCACCATTGCGGCGGCGATGTTTCTTTCAGCCCATGGAAAAGAGGGATTGAAAAATCTTGCGATGCTCAATCTGGAAAAAGCGTTTCGGCTGAAACAGAAAATCGCCGCTCTCCCAAACCTTTCCATTCCGTATTCGGGGCGCACGTTTAATGAATTTGTCGTGCGAATTACGAATGGTTCTTCCGCTGGTTCTTCCTCCAAGATTTTTTTGGAATCGCTCTACCGCGATTTTCGAACACTTGGCGGGATTGCGCTTGCGGAAAAGTACACGGAATATCCGAGTGATTTTCTGGTGTGCGTTACGGAGGAAAATTCCGACGAAGAAACCGACTGCTTTTTGCAAGTGCTGACGGAGGTGTCAAAATGAAAACTGATTGTATTTTTGAGCAAGGGTCGCCGGGGCGTCTCGGCGTTGATTTGCCGGTCTGCCATCTTGCGGGTTCGGAATTTGAAAGGGCGTTGCCAGCATCGCTTCGCCGAACGGAACTGGAGGATTTTCCCGAAGTATCGGAGCCGGAAGTCATTCGGCACTACACGCGTCTTTCGCAAAAAAACTTTTGCATTGACGGACAAATGTATCCGCTCGGGTCGTGTACGATGAAGTACAATCCGCGGGTGCACGAAGAAATTGCGCGCTCTCATGGATTTGCCAATCTTCATCCGGAAACGCCGGCGTGGATGGCGCAAGGAGCGCTTCGTGTTTTGTGGGAACTGGAACAAATGCTTTGCGAGATTTGTGGCATGGATGCGTTTACGCTCTTGCCCGCTGCCGGAGCGCACGGGGAATTGACGGGGATGAAAATCATTCGCGCGGCAATTCGTTCGCGCGGCGAAAATCGGAATACGGTTATCATTCCAGTTTCCGCGCATGGAACCAATCCCGCGTCCGCCGCTTTGTGCGGGTTCAACACAATAGAGGTTCCCGCAGGACCGGAAGGAATTATGGAACCCGGCACTCTTCTGAAAATTGTTGATGAAAATACCGCGGCGCTTATGCTCACGAACCCGAATACGCTGGGGCTTTTTGAACGGAACATCGGCGAGATGGCGGAAATTCTGCACAGAAAGGGAGCGTATCTTTATTGCGACGGCGCGAACTTGAATGCACTTTTAGGCGCCGCTCGTCCGGGAGATATGGGGGTCGATGTGCTTCAGACGAATATGCACAAGACTTTTACCACTCCGCACGGAGGCGGAGGACCCGGAGCGGGACCCGTCGGCGTGACGAAAGAACTCGCGCGTTTTCTTCCCGTTCCGAGAGTGATAAAAGAGGACGCGCATTTTTCCTTCCTTAAATCATCACCCGGTTCAATCGGAAGGATGCATTCGTTCTTCGGAAACTTTCTCGTTCTGCTTCGCGCGTATGTCTACATCCGTACGATGGGGGCACAAGGGCTTCGCGATGTTTCCACGATGGCAGTGCTCAATGCGAACTATCTTCGCGTTCTGCTCGCGGAAGATTATCATGCGCCGTTCCCGGGACCGTGCATGCATGAATGCGTGTTCAATGATAAACTTCAGCATGAATATGGTGTCAGCACGGGAGATATCGGGAAGCGTTTGATTGACAAAGGGTTTCATCCGCCGACCGTATATTTCCCGCTGTGTGTGGAGCACGCGCTGCTTATTGAGCCGACAGAAACGGAAACGAAAGAAACGCTTGACGAATTTGCCGCGGCGATGAAAGAAATTGCAAAGGAGGCAAAAGAAAATCCCGAGCTGCTTCATGAAGCGCCGCACGATACGCCCATTCGCCGATTTAACGCGACGGACGCCGACCGGCATCCGAATTTGCGGTGGATGAAACTTAAGTTCAACAAGTAAGTGCAACACTTCTGCTAAAATAGAAGTATGCCATACCAACACTTAAGCGTTACGGAGCGCGAAAAAATCCAAGAAGGTTT
>OBEQ012575310.1_pt1 | contig 26952 bp, 29 predicted proteins | sample 1670901 | NCBI WGS metagenome assembly OBEQ01 (sample SAMEA104232315, study PRJEB22302) | groundwater metagenome | biome: forest; feature: aquifer; material: groundwater | place: USA | collected 2011-08-07 | depth 5.4 m | reverse complement strand
GTTTATCCGCACTCAGGTTATCGAAGAAATCCGAGGCGTTTTGAAGCATGTTAATACCTATTTTGTCTTCGATTGCGGCAAATGAATTGAAGTCAAAACTGAGCTTCAAATCCAATCTTCGCGCACCGTTTTCATCTATTAGATCTAATGACAACGGTATCGAGGGTGCAATATGATGTCGAATTGCTGAGGTCTTACGAACATTTTGCATTGTGAATCCTCCATACTATCGAGAAAGTGTTACGGGCGGAAAGACACCCATAGTGTGCGCGGTACAGAAATATTTCCTGCACCGCGCAGCAACCAACAGTGCCATGCGAGTACCAAACCATAAAGGACTCTAAGTCCTTATGGCAGATACACTTGGCCCGTGATCTTGATCGCGCCGTTCACCGTGACGTGCTTGGAAACGTCGAAATTTAGGTCGAATTTCGTCACGTATCCGTTGAACGTGATGATGCCGTTCGTGCCAGGCATAGTCACCTTCCACAGACCAAGCAAACCCGCGATGAAGAACGTGTTGTAGAGGGCATCTTGGGACTCTTCCTTCGGAAGGAAGTTCCCCTCAAAGGATATTTCACCAGCATCGGCTAATGTGGTGATCCACTCTTTGATGGTGCCGCTCTGCATGTTCGTAATTTCATCGAGGTCGTACTTAGACCCGGTGAAGTCAATCTTACGGAGTTCGGCGACTGTGATGAAAGTTGCAGGAGATGTCCCTACTGTCCGGTAGGACAATAAGGTTGAACGTCCTGCAATTGCTGCGGATGATGTGTAAGCCATTTCTTACCTCGTTTTGCTGCGATTTACTCTCTAAAACCGTGCTGCCTGAGAAGATCGTTAGGCGTTGTCCGTCCACCAGATTTCGTAGTCTACATGCGTTGAATAAATAGTACCGTGTGGAACAGATTCAACTAAATCTACTTCGCGTTCAAGCCACGCGCCTTCAAAGGTGACATTGCCGGCCGCGTTAGTCTGAAGCAAACCATTGAGCGCATACTTCACTTGGTTAGCAACTTGCTTGACTACTTTCGCGCTACTCGCATAACAAGCAAAGCGCATCACCGCGCGCTGTAACCGATTCGCGCCCTCAAAAGCAATCACTGGTTCCGCACCCTCTTGTGAAAAAACAACGTAAGGTATAGTTACCTCATCCGGGGCGAGCATATTAAAAATACCCGTTGTCCCATCAGTACGCGCCGTACCAAGCAGCGCCGTTAATGCCGCTGTCGTCGAAAGCACGTTATAAAGTCCTTCGGAAAGCATTATTTTCCTAGTAGTTTCAATATATCTTTAAGTTCTGTGACGACAGTATCTATTACCGCTGGTTGAACTGAAATAAATGAGCGGGTCATGAATGGTCGCGCACTCATCTTCGTAGTACCAAATTCCAGAAAACGAGCAACCGTTGCTACAGCAACTCTACCTGTCTTGCGCATCTTTCCACGAATGAGGCGCTCAACATACGTGCCATGCTTCGGGTAATCAATACGCCCTTCGGGCCCGACGTAAGCTACACCCGTTTGATATTGCGGGTAAAAGCCTATTCGAACGCCCAGGTGCTTCGGCAAAAATCCAGTAGACTGATCACCCGCACCGGGCGCAGCATTTTGCATCGCTTTCAAAATCAATTTACTGCCTTTTCGCACAGCCTCTTTCACAACAATAGCTGCAACTTTGGGGGCGAGATCCCTCAATTTATGTTGAAGTTCAGCAAGACCCTTCATCTCATATTTAATAGTATCTGCCATATATCACCAAATAAATCTAAACGCCCCAAGCTTTGCCAATCGCAACATTCCTTTTTGAAACTGTTTCCCATGCCCACTAGATTTTGGTAACGATACGTGAACCATTTCGTGCATCAATACTTGCAAAGCAATCGAGGGCCAGGTTTTAAGTTGCGATTTAATAATGATCCAATGGTTCCCTATCGTCCAGCCTAAATCCCTACCTACATGTCCGTATCGAACGTCTACATCGTTTGGTAATTTTCCATTAAAAAAGACTTTGTTCAATTCCTTATACGCGTGCTGTAATGCTCGATTCGTTTTCACGTAAAATAATTTCTGCCGTCCTTTAGAGGAGGCCGCTTGACATACTGATTGCCGGACTCTGGTTCCCACCGTCGTTTACCTCAACGCAGAGTATCACTAGTGACTTCGTGCGTTCATCCGGGTTCATTACCCCGAGCACTTGAAATACGCGCTTCGCAAAGTAAATCTGATCTTGCGCTGCAATCGTAACGGGTACAGCCTGGCGCGGCCCGCGATAGCGAATAGTAATTTTGTGTGAAACTGTACTAACAAACGCATCACTAACCAAATTCTCATTCGCTGTGATAGCCTCAACACTACCCCAAAGTGTTACGACCGGCGATGTGCTAGCTAAAGCCATCCCTCCAGACGAATCTTGGGCCGGCCCATAGGGCTTTACAAGCTGTATCCGGTGCCGGAGTTTTCCGATTTGGATTCTAGTCGAGAGCGCCATAATTTCTAACCTTCGATGAGATTACATTTGGGATCAAAACCTCGGCCGGGCGTCCACCTATCGTGTGTGCAGTTTGTGCGGCCTGTGCGCCTGCGGCGCGCCGCTCCGGTGCCTGCACCGGCAGCACCGCCCCCTCCCCTTCCTTCTGGAACACCAGCCGCCCCTGCTCCTCATCCCAGTCTATGCACACCAGATCCCCCAGCTTCACCTGCTCGGTCGCCAATAGATTCGCCAAGGGATACACAATGTTCCGTTCTATCGCCCGCTTCAGGTGCCGCGCCCCGTACTTGAGGTCCGTCCCCTCCCGCAACAAATACGCCCGCGCCGCCGGCGTCACCCGAAACAAAAACTGCCCTCTCGCCGTGTCCAGCACCCGCTGCTGCACCATCCCCAGCTCAATCTCCAAGATCTGCTCCAACTGCTCCTGCCGCAACGGATGGAACACCACCACCTTGTCAATCCGGTTCATAAATTCTGGTAAGAACTTTTTCCTTGCGGCCTCTGTTGCAGTTCGCTCCATCTTTGAATCTAATTTATCTGGTTTATCAGTTGGTTGAGCAAAACCCATTGTTCCTGTCAATAGTTCAATAATGTCTGAACCTCCTAAATTCGAGGTCATAAATATCATTGTTGCTGATAGATTTACGAGACGATTATCTCCAAGTGTTAATCGCGCCTTATCTAAAATTCCTAAAAGCAAAGACCACAGCGCATCGGAAGCCTTCTCAATCTCATCAAACAACAAAAACGACAGCTTCAGCTTCTCGGTGTGATACTGCGCCAGGGCTTCCTGCGTGATCAACGGGTGCGTCTCCCGATGACCCAGATAGCCCGGCGGGGAGCCAATCAGCTTGGCAATCTCGTGCGAGTGCTGGAACTCGGCGCAATCTACTTTAATCATCGCCCGAGAATCACCAAAGAGAATCTCCGCTGCCGCTTCCACAATGCGCGTCTTACCCGAGCCGGTCGGCCCCAGGAATAGTAGACTGCCAACTGGACGATCTAAAGAATTCATTCCTGCACAAAATACTTGGTATAAGTCTACTAATGATTGTACACCTGATTCTTGTCCTACAATTCGTGTACGAAGAGTTGTATTAAATATCTGTGATTCTTTGCTGCGCTGCAAAGGATTTAATAGTTGATTTTTTACTTGCATTCTACCTCCTCATCTTCAGCTTTTATCTCCCTTATCTCCTTTATCGCCCTTGTCCCCTTTTACAGCATCACCTTTATCTCCTCTATCACCTTTTTCACCTTTTACACTATCACCTTTTATACTATCTCCCTTATCGCCCTTATCACCCTTGATACTATCACCTTTTTCACCCTGTTCGCCCTTTATACTATCGCCGGTGATGCCTCTATCACCCTTATCCCCACGATCTCCTTTATCACCTCTATCACCTTTGTCACCTTTTAATCCTACTTCACCTTTTAGACCAACACTACCTTGGGGACCTGTTGCACCTCTTACTCCAGACTTCTTTAGACTTACAACCAGTGCAATTATAGAAGCTGCTAATGCCACAATAGGTACTATTTCAATATAAGTAATCATGTATATCCCCTTTGGAAAGTATTATACTTTCCATTTTACGTTAAACATTAGGTATTGCATCACGTTGCTTTTTGCTCTGAGTCGCATATTCGCGTGCGAGCCGATTGATTTCTATAACTAATGCTTCAGATTTCTCGTCAAGATCATCAATGATAGCTTGAAGGCGCGAATCACGAATCATTAGAGGATGACCAGGAATCATTAAATCATTTGTGCTCGCCACAAAATGCTCCCAGTTAATACAAATATCCAGCAATTCATCACCTAATGCTTCCTGGTTGATTTCATGGGCCAATACATAGCCTAAGAAACCAAAATTTTCGATTTCTGTAAAATGACGAATCCGCACTTCAAGGTCCGTTAAACCTTGAGGCGGAGTTTCGGGAAAAGGTGAAATTTGTGAAATACCTGTTACTGGGTCTACTATCCGAAGTACACGTGTTGAATTCATTCTAGTCTCCTAAATTACATTCCCATACCTGTCATCATTAAACTAGATAGCACTGCCGCTGCGCGCCCCGGAAAAAGACCAGGACCGAGAACGCGACACCGGTGAGAAACCCCACGACAAAAACCGCGCTGTGTATTAGGCTCATAATCTTAGCTGTACGTCATCCTCATCGTGAGGTCCAGGTCGGTGCGCGATACCAACGGCGCGGGGGCGAACGTCCAGAGCACCGCGTTCAGGAAAAACTCCCAGAGGGCAAGCATGTTATGTTCCTACCCCCGTGAGCATCTGAAGGTTGATCACGGCCGCTGCGCCGCCCGCTGCCTTGAACGCCGCAATAGGACAAGCCCAGCCGGTAGAAGCTCCAATCGTTGCGGTGGCTGTAATGTTGGTCTGGATCGAGGATACGATTTTGTCTTCAACACCGACCCTGTAAGTAACCGCCGGAGCGGGGTCTCGCATCGTGTAGCCTGTGCCCGCTGTCCATGTCGTGCTCGACCCGATTCCCGTTGCCGTAATGATTAAATCGTTTGCGTTTGTGGTGGTGATTGCGTTTGACGTGGGCGTGGTGCTGGTACCCGTGGCCACGGTGCTATTCTGCACATCTAACGAAGCCGAGGTAGCTAGGCCGGAATATTCCGCCACGGTTAGGCGGCTCGTTCCGGCTCCGCCCGAAATTGTCACCGTCACCGAGCCGCCAGCGATATTTTCGCTGTACCATACATCGAGCAGCGAGACTGTTGGAATAGTGGCTGGCATTCCAGCAAGAAGCGTATAGGTATTACCACCCCCCGAAATTGTCGTCGTTCCTGTGGAATATGTAGCGCCGACGATCATCCAATTCCCGGCGGTGAAGGTCAGAGTGACCGAGATAGGTTGAGCGGCTGCAACCGCATGGGCAGATTGGACAAAGGCGATAGCCATATTAAACCGTCTCGATCGCCATCGCGTTGATGCGGATGTCGGTCACCGCGGCGCTCAGCTGCGCCGTCCAGGCGCTCGCGGCCGTCGTCTGCGGCCACGCCGTGTCGAGCGGGATGACCGCGCCGCCGTTCGCCGCGATTGCGTAGCTCTGCCGCACGGTGCCCGCCGTCACGTCGCGGATGTCCACGCGCACGGCCGTCGCCGAGGTGTTCGTGATGACCAGGTGCGTCAGGTCGCGGAACACGCCCGCCGCGCCCGCCGCGATCAGCGTGGTCTCGGTCGTGGCACTTAGCGTGATCGTGTTCGTGATGATGCGCTCGCGGTTGGCGTTCAGCCGGACAACGAGCTTCCCGAGGATGTCCGCCAGCGGGTTGACGAGCTGCCCCACGGCGACCGCCGTCGGGTTGGCGACCGCGGCCTTGTAGCCAACCGCCAGCGCGTTCGCCGGGGTGGCCGCGGCCGTCGCCGCGTCAAAGACCCCGCCCACGTTGCCGACGTTGCGCACCGTGCCGATGACCTTCGTGGTCTCGGCCGAGAGATCAACGCGTCCGGTTACAACCCAGGGCGAGGAACCAGAAATGTTAGGTTGCTGTGCTACTACAACCGTGCCAGGAACCAATCCCACATTCCCACCAACAACCCAGGGTGAGGACGTGGAAAGCTGTCCGACCGCAGGACTATTATCAATATTTACATGCTGCCCTAAACCTGTAAGCGATTGTGCTGTAGTGATTCCAAGTTGTCTTGCAGCGCGATCTTGAATATCAATTGTTCCATGTACCGTCGCATCACCAGCAATCACCCACGGTGAGGAACCGGCAGGCTGAGAAACCGGCACTGTGCCAGCAATAGATACCGGCCCCTGCACAGATATTTGACCACTGCGAATAATTACTCCGCTACCACTTGCGTCCACATTACCTGTAACTACCCACGGCGAAGCGGCCGCGGGTTGTGTCACGGCTATGGAAACACCAGCCGATACGCCACTCACAATAGTTTTGGCTTGCCCACCCGTTAACGTTGAATCTAATGCAAGACCGCCCGTTGCACCAATGTTTATACTAGGTAGCGTTCCAATTACAACAGGCGAGGTCAAATTGCCAAGTTGTCTAGCCGCACGGTCTTGAATATCAATCGTTCCGTGTACTGTCATATCTCCGGCAACTACGGACGGCGATGTAAGAGAAAGCGTTCCAGTAACCGGTACCGTGCCTTGAATATTAACCTTTGCTTGTCCTCCGGTGAGTGTCGAATCTAGTGCTAGTCCTCCGGTCGCTCCAATATTGATACTAGGCAACGTCCCAATCACGATAGGTGATGTCAGATTCCCTAGCTGTCGCCCCGCACGGTCTTGAATATCTACAGTGCCATGAATCGTCGTATCCCCTGCAATTATCCACGGCGACGAACCGGCCGGCTGTGACACAGGAACTACGCCCGCAATTGGCACAGTGCCTTGAATAGAGACCACGCCACTTCGGATAATCACCTGACTGCCGCTCGCATCCACATTGCCCGTCACTACCCAAGGCGACGATCCTGCAATATTGGGTTGTGTTGCTACAATAGTTGTGCCGGGAACTAATCCAACATTTCCACCAATGACCCAAGGTGAGGAGGAAGCAAGTTGGCTTACAGCCGGGCTATTGTCAATGTTTACATGCAGATTTAACCCAGTTAGTTGTTGCGCCGTGACGATGCCGAGTTGACGGGCAACACGGTCTTGAATATCCGTAGTGCCATGTACAGTCACATCACCTGCTACCACTGTAGGTGAAGAGAGCGTGAGTGCAGGCTGCGAATCAACAATTACGTGGCCTATCTGTCTAGATACGCGATCTTGGACATCAACTAAGCCATGAACCGTTACATCACCTGCAACAACAGTAGGTGAGGATAGTGTAAGTGCGGGTTGAGAATCTACAATGACGTGACCGAGTTGCCGAATAACACGATCCTGAACATCAACTGTGCCATGTATGGTTGCGTCACCAACTATGACCCAAGGCGATGTTGACTGCGTTACGGCCTGAGTAGATGAGGGTACAAAAGAAACTTGGACAGGATTTGCTACTGTATTATCAACCAAAACGTGTCCGAGTTGACGAGCACCACGGTCTTGCACGTCTGTAGTACCATGAATCGTCACGTCACCAGCAACGACTGTCGGCGATGAGAGCACAAGTGCGGGTTGCGAATCAATAATTACATGGCCCAATTGTCTTGCTACTCTATCTTGTACGTCGGTAGTCCCTTGAGTAGTTACGGTGCCGCCTACAACCCAGGGTGAGGAAGAGGCCAACTGAGACACAGCAGGGCTGTTGTCAATATTTACATGGAGGTTGAGTCCAAGTGGTTGCTGAACGGTCGCTGTTCCTGCTATAGTCCACGGTGATGTAGCTTGTGTTACTGCTCCTGCACCTGTGCTTGTACCGTTTGCTTGTGATAGAATAATATAAGTTAATCCGTTTACAGGCGTACCCAAAAATGTAATTATATTATTGCTAATTGAGGGATTATCTGTAAGGTCGGTAATTGTTCCAGTTCCACCATTAACCTTAGAAAGACAAATTGGCGCTGTTGACCAAACACCATTATGGAAATTTACTTGAATGGCTGGATTTACAGAAGGAGTTGTGCCCGCAGTAATTGTTGCTGACCACGCCTGGTCGGTTCCCTGAACCGAACTTATAGCGGCACCAGCGCCCCATCCTGTTAAAACAAAATTACCAGCATTAAGTGCCGTACCCTGACCAATTAATCCGCCAGCAACTACGTTGACGCGAAGTGCATTATTAAGAAGATCATTTTGTGAATCAACAAGTATATGTCCCAATTGACGGGCTATTCTATCTTGCACATCAACAGTGCCATGCGTAGTGACATCACCGGCCACGACCCACGGAGAAGTAGACTGCGTAACGGCTTGCGTCGATGTTGGAGCAAAGACTACAACCACTGGAGAAGATGCTAGGCTAACGATACCAAGTTGCCGTGCGACTCGATCTTGAATATCGACCAAACCGTGTATCGTTACATCACCCGCGACAACCGTAGGCGAGGACAAAGAAAGAGCCGGTTGCGAATCAACAATCACATGGCCAAGTTGTCGCGCTAGGCGATCTTGTACGTCAACAATTCCGTGAATATTCGCATCCCCCGCAATGACCCAAGGCGATGTTGACTGCGTTACGGCCTGAGTAGATGAGGGTACAAACGATACCTGAACTGGATTAGCAGCCGGATTGTCGATTAGAACATGCCCAAGCTGACGCGTAGTACGATCTTGGATGTCTGTCGTTCCGTGAATAGATACATCACCACCAATAATTACTGGCGAGGAATCAAGTAGAACATGACCTAATTGGCGTGCAACCCTATCCTGCACATCAACCGTACCGTGTATATTTGCGTCGCCCGCGATCACCCACGGAGAAGTTGATTGAGTAACAGCCTGAGTAGACGATGGGGCAAATGTAACAGAAACAGGATTAGCCGATGAACTATCAATTAGAACATGACCAACTTGTCGTGCTACGCGATCCTGCATATCTATCGTGCCATGAACTGTTACATCGCCGCCCATAATCGAGGGCGATGCAAGGGTAAACGCCGGCTGAGAGTCTACAATTACATGTCCGAGTTGACGAGCAACACGATCTTGAACGTCTGTAGTACCATGAATCGTCACGTCACCAGCAACGACCCACGGCGAAGTCGATTGGGTAACTGCTTGCGTAGACGAAGGAACAAAAGAAACTTGAACTGGATTAGCAGCCGGATTATCAATTAAAACGTGACCGAGTTGTCGCGCACCACGATCCTGTACATCAATCGTTCCGTGTACTGTTGCATCACCAGCAATGACGGTCGGGGATGAAAGAGAAAATGGCGGTTGCGAATCAACTATGACGTGCCCCATCTGCCGGGCTACACGGTCTTGCATATCTACTAGACCATGTACAGTAACATCACCGCCAATAATAACAGGTGAAGAATCAAGCAGTACATGACCGAGTTGGCGTGTTATGCGATCCTGAACATCAGTCGTGCCTTGCGTTGTTACAGTACCGCCTACCACCCAGGGCGAAGAGGATGCTAATTGAGAAACGGCTGGGCTATTGTCGATGTTTATATGAAGATTCAAACCTGTAAGTTGCTGCGCGGTTGCAATGCCTAACTGTCTTGCCGCACGATCTTGTACGTCAACCGTTCCGTGGACAGTCACATCCCCAGCCACAACAGCAGGTGAACTTAATGAGATCGTACCACTAACCGGCTGTGTTGCAGGGAAGTTTGTAATTAAGGTTTTCTGTTGCCCACCAGTCAGCGTTGCGTCGCGCGCGAGTAGTCCGGGATCACCGATATTTGTAGTTACCGTGCCAAGCACAATTATAGGAGATGTAGAAAGACTAACAATTCCAAGTTGGCGCGCAACCCTATCTTGAACATCTACAGTACCGTGTGTAGTAACATCTCCCGCAATTACCGCAGGTGAAGACAACGAAATTGTTCCACTTACAGGTTGTGTGGCAGGAAAATTTGTTACTAAAGTTTTCTGTTGTCCACCAGTTAATGTGCTATCAAGAGCAAGTCCACCTGTACTTCCAATATCAGCGCCAACTCGACCTATCACTACTATTGGAGAAGTATCGAGTAAAACATGGCCCAATTGCCGCGCAATACGGTCTTGTACGTCCGCAGTACCATGAATCGTAACATCACCCGCTATTACAGTAGGAGAGGAAAGTGAAAGAGCAGGCTGAGAATCCACAATCACATGCCCTAACTGTCGAGCTACACGGTCTTGAACATCAGTCGTGCCGTGTGTGGTTACGTCACCGACAATGACTGTAGGAGATGACAACGAAAAAGCAGGTTGAGAATCAACTACGACATGCTGCGGGACAGTAAAAGCAACTAGACCAAGCTGGCGCATAGCACGGTCTATGATATCCGCAGTACCATGAATGGTTACGTCACCAGCAACGACTGTTGGCGAGGAAAGGGACAGCGCCGGTTGTGAATCAACTACGACGTGACCGAGTTGGCGTGCCGCACGATCAATTATATCTAAGACACTACCTGGCACTAAGCCAACATTTCCACTAACAATTGTCGGAGAAGATGTAGTAGCAGTAACAGAAATTGGAGGCATTGAATCAACGATAATATGACTGCCCGTTACTAGGCCCACGTTCCCAGCAATGACCTGCGGAGATGTAGGTGTAGTTACAATAGTCCCTGAAATATTGATGCTACCATCAGCATTTATACCAAGAACATTAGTGCCATCGGACACAGCCATAGCACCAATTCCCTTGACAAAAAGTACGGGCCAATTTGGGTTTTGTTGAATTGCCATTAGCTATTCGCCTTCCGAATACGTTCCGATAAAGCTTGAACCCTGAGCTTCGTTTCTTCCACGTCTAACTTCTGACGCGCAAAATTTCCTGCTTCAAGCGTTCTCATGCTTTCACTCTGCGCTACAGCGGTGTTATTTGCGGCCGCTATATTTGCTGCCTGTGCCGCTTCGCGGCTCGATTGGCTAGCTGCTGCTTCTGATGCAGCGGCCGCCGCGCTACTAGCAGCAGCCAGTTGTGCACTCTGCGCCGCATTTTTTGCTACTTGCTGACAAGATCCTAAAAATGTATTCAGTACTTCAATTCCATTTTGCAAATCCTTCCAGCGTTCATCTATCTGGTCAAGAATCTGATTTGCGTAGGTATGTGCATCGTTAGCTAATTCTTCATTCCGATAAATGGAATTGTTTGCTGCCTCTTTAACTTCTAGGGCTAGCTTTCGTATTGGTTCGAGCGCCTCGGCTGCGACAGTATCAGCAAACGCCTTGATGCGCACACGCCCATTCTGCTCGGCTATTGAAAGTTCACCCTCAATAGCTCTCGCAATAGCAGCACGTACTCGCTCTTCTGCACCTTCGATTAGTGCATCCGCCCAGTTGCCTACTTGCTTCGCGTCCGTGACAGCTTTCGCGTAGGTCGCCGAGATAAAATCTATAACCTCATCATACGTTCGATACATTTCCTGATGCCGCGAAATCACCGGCGTCGGGTCAGGATTATTGTAATCTCTCGCCATCAAATACCTCTTGACTTCTTACCCGCACTGTGTTACTATATCAAGCATGAAACCTGAACTTTGGAAACCAATTATCGGCTACGAAACCGACTACGAAGTCTCTAACCACGGGAGAGTGCGCCGCATCTCCTCTGGCTCTAATAACGCCCAACCAGGCCGCATTCTAGGTACCTATAACGGCCACGGCTATCTGAATACTACGCTCTGCTCGCAAGGCCAAGTACGTCGATTCCGAACCCATGTCCTAGTAGCCCGTGCCTTTGTTCTCAATCCTGAAAGCAAACCACAGGTAAATCACAAAGACGGAAATAAAGCCAATAATTACTATGAAAATCTCGAATGGGCTACACCTAGTGAAAACCAACGCCACGCCGTTGCTGCTGGCTTACACATGAAACTTCCGGGTGAATCCAATCCCCAATCCAAGCTCACTACCGCGCAAGTATTGCAAATACGAGAATGGCGCGCTAAAGGCTGCTCTCTTGCTACGCTTGCTGCTGAATATGGCGTCGGCATCATGCAAATAAGCCGAATCTGTAGCCGTAAACGCTGGGCGCATATATAAGAAAATAAAGCACTTGTCACCCACGAGTGGGTTGAAAATCTAGTATCCTCAACGACCAAAGCAATTGTTGAATATGATATGGCACTTCTTTGAGTACACCCGCTGCCGCCGCCTCTCGATTTTCGTACCAATTTGCGACGAGCATCATTATCGCGGTGATAGCGGACGAAGGAACTTTGGACGCATCTACGCTGTAGCCAGATGTGAAATGTATCTGTACAGCATTTGGTACATACAACACCGGAGGCCACGTTTGACCTGGAGGGCCCGGAAAGATGCGAGCCGGCTCCGTGTAGGCATCTACCATGAAGTTACCGAATTCTAGGCGCGGGGCAGCACCATTGCACTGCCACGTTACCCCGGTTGCTTCAAGAGTGAGCGCGCCGACTGTAGTTGCCCACTTCAATGCACCTGTGCCGCCTATGATATCGGGCGGCGCATTATCTGCGGTTCCAGCTACAGTACATGTTTGCTGGTTATCGTTTCCATCCGTGACTTTATCGTTAACGGAATATACCTTCTTCGGATACCATTGACCCGTGCCCACAACCGGCAGCAAATCATGGTATTGCTTATCGCCTGAGGATAAGTATGTGATACGCTGCACCGCAACAAGGGGTGGACGCCACAACTTGATCATCTGTGAGTAATTCCACAAAGTCGTGCTATAACGAGGCAAACTGTAATAGGCTGGCGGATACGCCATCTGACTCATAATCGTATCTACGAAATACGGGAACGAGTCTAGATTTTGGATATAGCCCTTTTGACAAAAGCTACGCCCAGTAAAGACTTCGCACGCCTCGCGCGCCGCCTTAATGAGCGTAGCAATCAGCGTATCATCGTCAGTAATCTCAACACGCAGCCAATTCTTCATGTCTACCAAAGACACCGGCTCGTTAGTAGGCTGCGTTTCGATAGTTATGTAAGCCATCTAGTAATCCCTACTCTTCTGAATTATCTGCTGGTAATCTTGCTAGAATTAAAGTAAGTTTAGCCGAAATTTCTGTTAAGAGCGCAATTACCGAACTATCTTGCACACTAACAAGCCCAGAAATTGTTACAGGACCAATAGGAATTGATCCAGTAATCGACACTGGTAGCGGAGTAGCCGGCGAAACCTCAATAACAGTTGAGTTGACATTATCAATAAAAGATGTGAGGAAATGTCCTTCAAAGATATCCAAACTTGGTTGATAGATAAATGTAGCCATTATTTCTCCTTATGCTACTTTTATGCACCAGCATTTTGCAGTAAGCGCAGTGGCGTGCTATGACTTGCTGATACATAAGGACTAGATTGCAACGAATCCTTGAACAAAAGTGTACCATCAAATCGAGCAAACGCTTGTAATGCAGCGGCTCCATTTTCCGCAAACCCCGGAAGTTCCGTCGAACGACGAATGTAGCCATCAGCAATAACCTGTCGAGTTACCCAATATTTGAAATCTCCAAAAAGAACTGGAAACTTATTCGGGCCAATTTGATCCATACTCGGACTGGTTTTTACAGGCTTACCCATAACCGTATGAATACCATCTACTAGAGTAACGACGGGAAGACCCTGGATGCTAACGAGAGATGAAAGTGCATAAAGTGTTTCATCTGTCATCATCCAAAAACATCGTGGTGAAGCACGATATTGCGGCTCAATCGAATAAAACAAATTATTATAATCTAGAGGACCAAGACTATTAGAAGCGTTTTCACTTCCCCCTGTATAAGCTTTTGAGCCTTTTGAAATAATCGTTGCTACACCAAGACTCTTCAATTGAGTAATAAGACCAGTAGGTTTGTTTGTGCCATTACCCACCATTAGGTCTTTGCCCACTCCTCGTGCAAGACGATCAGCAGCAAAAGCCTTGAATAGCTCAACGGTAGAGAAGGTTTGATCCAGGTCTTGTTCTGCTTCTAGCGATACACCCCAAAATGGTGTACGATATGTCCAGGCTGATAAAAGCACCTGACTCAAAACAGATGGATTCGTTGTCGTTGTATCTTGCGTATTTTCAGTAATAACAGAAGCGACGTTCGCAACATCGCTGAAGGTTGGACATTGAATTGGCCGGCCATGCGGGGTTTTAAGATAGGTAACTACCTCGGGGTCAAATAAAGGATCATGCGCCTTCATAGTCATCGGCAAGAATTCACGAAAGAAATCCAACGGAACAAAATGACCGAGGTTTCCCTGTAATGTAGATTGAACAGGAGCACCTGTGCCTTCAGGCGTTACCGCGCGCCCTTCCTCAATACACGCCGGTTTACCAAAACGAATAAAATCTCGCCATGCACGTAGCTCAACATCACTCGGGCGGATAGACTTATTCTCACGACGGATCTCATCGCGGAACGCGCTTGCTTTCGCAAGCAAATAATTCATGCGATGTTGGGGAGGATTCGGCTGACGGGTTAACGCATCCATCTCGTCAAAGATGGCTTTCAGTTCGGGGGAAAGCATGATTGCACCTCTTATTTTTTGCTTGACTTTGCGCGCAAGCTGCGGCTTCTACCGCGTCTCCCTGATGCTCTGAACACCAGGGAGCGCGATAGTAGGTTATAAATCGAACGGTTCTCATCCGTTAATCCGTTAGTCGTGTATTGCTATGATATCAATACCGACCACGTCACCGGCTCTCCCAACTGGTCCAACTGACAGATATCCTGTAAGACCGTTAACACTCGGACTGCACGGCCCAACAGCATACGGCCCTGTTCCAGCTAGAGTTGGAGTAATTTCCCGTAACGTGCAACTATAGGTATAGTTCACGTCAGCATAAGGAATATCCCAAAGCAAACTGAACTGTCCAGAGATGAATGGACTTTTGCAATCAACCGCACTGATCGTATAGCGAGTACGAGCGGTACGGAACTTGTCCATAATCGCCGGAAGGTCCGCTCTCACATAGGGCGATGAAATGAACGGTGAAGTGAGAGTCACACCGTAATTTTGCTGATAACTAAAGTTCGCCATGATTGGCTCCTTTTCGTTAGATGTGATTACCACCCGCCTACACTCCCCGGCCCCAAAGGATGCCGGGGAGATAGGTATTACACTTGCTTACTCAACACTCCTACGCCTTTTGCGTAAGTGTATTTAGGGGATGGGTTCCCGCATCTAGCAAGTTAGAGTCAATACGCGCGAAGCTAACAAAGGCCACTTGGCCGAAGTCAGCATACCGCTCCGTCAAGCGCAGGATTTGAAGATCCTTCACCTTACGGACCATGAACTTATCAAATGCACCGAAAACTACCGTGACGTTCCCGGCAGCAATCTGAGGCATTGATTGGTTGATTGTGTAAGGATACCCGTTGATCTTATCCGGGTCGCCTTCCCTGACGCTCGGGGCCCACAACGGCCGGCCGAACTTATCAAGGATTTTGCGCAAGCTTGCCAACGTCTTGTCGTGGAACATATACCGAGCGTTACGCCGATAGGTCGGGTCAACGCTATGCTCCAGATCAACTAGGTCGGTATTGCCAACGCTATTCTGCCCGGTCTGTGAACCACCAGTGCTTTCGGCAGAGCCGACAGCAGTGATTGTCGTAGGACCACCAGCAGCAGCGATAGCGGTGAGAATACCGTTAGGCTGGCTCGAACCCGTACCGTTCGTTAGGGCATCTTCCATACCACGGCCCCAACGCTCGCCGAATCTCTCAGCAAGCCACTTCTCCAGATCAAATGCGCTATCCTGAAGAAGTTCGAATGAAACACGGACTAGACCTGACGTATACTTCCAAGCGCCGAAGTTGATGTGGCTTGCAGTCACATCTTTGTTAGCTACTTGGGCGTTTTCTGCAACAAGCACAGCCTTCTGAGAAGTGTCATCGCTTGTCGGATAGGGTAGCGGTTGGCCGGTAGCTGTTTCCATTATACGGAGAACAGAACCATCGAGCAAAGGCGCGAAGTATTTCGTGGCTTGCTCAATCTGATACACGAAACCAGCGGGCACAAAGAAGCCCAAACCAGTATATGTACCGATCTGACTAAGCAACGTGCCTTCAGACTGATCGCGTTGTTCCATGCTCATGCGGGAAATTGCTTCGGGGCTAGGTTCCTTCGCACGGAGTTCTTCAACCTTTGCCATAACTTCACGACTGGCCGCACTCAAACCGCGCCAAGAATGACCCGACTTACCGATACCCGGTTCAGCACCGTTACGTAGCATATCGGCAAACGCTACGCGGTACTTTGCGGCAAACTCTTTCACTTCCTCCGCAGTACGAACCTGCGTAGAAGCGGGAGCGCCCTCAAGCGGCCGGGTTTCGATTGTCGCAAGTTCTGCGGCAACCCTATCCGCCTGCTCGATGTTAGAGATATCCGTGCCCATAGCATCCACATCGGCCATAGCTAACTTGTAGCCGTCGCGGGATTCCACGGTCTGCGGATTTACCTTCAGGAATTCAACGGCCTTTGCGTGAGCAGCGGCGCGTGACTCCTTTAGTTCTTTGATTCTACTGTTCATAAGTCACCTTCATTGTGCTAGAATTCTCAGCCTCTAGCTGCTTTTGCTTCAGATCACGCGCCTTGCGTTACCTGAAAGCCTTTCTTTGTAGCATTAGCCCATCTTGAGTTAACACTACGCGAACTCTTGTACACTCTTACTGTAGAGTGTTACGGCTACTTCTGCCGTTTCAAACTCTTGTAGTTGTAACCAGCCGGGATAAAACCTCCCGCAGCTACAATCGCTGATACAAATGCCCACAAACCAGGATCCGGATAAAGTATTTGCGCCAGCAATGGTGAAGCACCCACAGCTAGTTTCAATGGGAAAGCTCCCCAAATACCTAGTTTACGTATTACCGCACCGGCAAGTGCCCCTAACTCAACTCCGCCTTTTGCAAGCACCCACTTAGTAGTGAGCCAATCCGCAACCTGGCCGGCAATACCTACGACAAGTGCACCAGCAAAAACGATTTGTAGAAGCATAACGCCTCCTAGTTCTGGAACGGTCCGCGCCGTAGGAAGTCATGAAACATTTCATCCCGGTCTGCTTCCGTCAATAGCTTCGGTTGGTTCAGTTCGGCTGTAATACCAGGGTCTATCGCCGGCACTACAACTACAGGTTCTATAACAGGTGCCGATTTCTCTTCTCCTTGACGCGGGGCCCCGCCTCCAATTTCATTAGCAGCAAGCATTGCTTGTTTGAGTGCCGTTTGGGCCGCAAGTTTAGCTACTGCAAAAGCCGACTTGGCAGCATCCTTAACCGCCTTCGCTGCGTCCTTACCACCATCCTTGATATCGCCGGCGGTCGAATAGGCATTCTTCAAGTCGGCCTTCGCGGCTGATTTCGCGGCCGCATAAGCTGCCTTCGCTGCTTTCATGTCTGCGCTATCGCCGGGATACACGAGATCACCACTATCCCAATCGTACATATCCTCATCATCCATATCATCTAGTGCGTCATCAGCAGCATCACGTTTTTCTGCAACAGGTACTTCGGGGATCGGCTCAATAACTGGTGCAGCTTTCTCTTCTACAACAGGCGGTACCATGACCGGCACTACAGGCGTAGCATTCAATTCGATGACCTTTGACCGGATCTCAGCAGGAATTTCCGTGGCGCGCGCCATCAAACTTGTACCCGGATACTGCGGATAGGTAACAGCGGAGACGTCCATCAGAGTCACATCCTTTAGTTGGCGGCGCGGCATCCATGTGCCATCCGCCGTTTTGACTTCATCCCATTCCTGATCTTCAACCATGAAGGCAAAGGAGCAACCATCAATATCGCCGCGCTTAATGGACGTATAGAGATCACGTCCTGTGCCTGTATCGGGCAGCGAGCAGCGAAAGAACAAACCCTTTGCATCTTCACGCAGAATCAATGTGCCGGCTTTAGTCCGCCCAAGAATATCATTCGGCGTGTGGTTGCGTAGGCAACGCACGTCAGCACCCTCGCGCAGCGAGCGCGCGAACGCACCAGGGGTAATCAGTTCTACGAACTCGCCGGCAATAACCGTGGGCGTGTTGTAGGTAGCGGCATACCCTTCAATAGTATGTCCATCCTCCAGTTGATCGCCTGAAGGTTCCGAAATGCGAAGTTCGGCGTTTGTGATAAACCGAATTTCGTGCGGCGTAGTAACAGCAGTTCTCTCTTCTTTTGGTTTCGCCATGATAATCTCCTACCTGATTTTACTAAAATCTATAGCTAACATAGTCAAAATATCCACACTTACCATCCTCGCATTCAACAACACCATTCTTTACAAGCAGTGTTGCTTTCCCGCATGAAGGACATTGCATTCCTGTTTGAACTGTACCGAGCTTATAGGCATCCATATAATTCTTGAAAGCCGGATCTGTTCGATACGCTTCATCAAAAGATTTAATAGACATCGAATACTCCTACGAAGGTTTTTTACTTTCTGTGATTTCATCACCAGCATGAATGATTGTCTTGCTTCCATCTTTTTCAATGCGTACTATCCCACCGGGTTGAATGATTGCTCTTTCGCTATACACAGTAATATTATCATCGTTATAACTTGCGAGGTTTGAAGAACTCGTTATAGATAGTGTTGGACCTTTTTCTGCGTTCTCTGCTTGAATCGTATCTAGCGTTTCTTGGTTGCGTTTTCTAAACTCACTCAAACTTTCTCCATTTGACGGAATTTCATCGGGATGCTGCACTAAGTAATCCAATTTCTCACTGTAATCTGCTTCGGGCATTCCACCAAATCCATGATGCCACGAGCGCAATCCTTCATCGTATTCAACAGGAATTCCACAGCACCTAGACACTATCTCTGCCGAATGCTTTGCGCGCACAAGATCCGATGAAACAATCCGTCTAATACTAAGCCCCTTTACAACCTCCGCTGCCGCTTCCATAATAGCGACACCTTGATCATCTAAATCAGCATCCGTCCATTCACGATAGAGTCCATTCTGATTCATCGGTGTAGTGCCGTGCCTTGCGACATAGAAAGCATTGTCCTTTTTAATTTCGCGCGCTTCTACTGTTACTACACCCATCTCATGACTAACTACCTTTGTGATAGCCTCTACTGCGTTCTTACATTCTTGCAACGATAGTTCCTTTACATCTTTTACATTCCATTCGCCGGAACGCATGAACATACCCTCGATATGAGTAAGAATGTAACGAAGCACCGCACCTTCATCCACTGGTTGAGCACCCGGAATGTCATTGAGCATGTCATAGATAATCACATTCGCTAGATTCGCTAAGGGTGCTGAGAAAATCTTCAAGTAATCCGTTCGAGTTGCACCTGTTCGATTAAACGCGCGCCCGAGTCCATCTAAAAATAGCCCCGCATGTAAAGTAACATAATCATCTATTGAACGCTTCTTCGCAGGCTTCTTTTCAGCCGGCACCGCAGGCGCTACTGGTGGAACCGGAGGTTTCGGCGTAGTCAGTTGCGATTTATGTGTCGTGCCGCCCGGCGTCGCTTGTAACTTCCCGCTATCAAGCCCTTCGTGCGCATTATCTGAAACATGCGCCGCAAGACTACAATCCTGCATATTAACTGGCATCCAGTACATCTCACCAACTTTTCCGTTTACTGGATTGATGTCCTCATATTCTCGAATGTCGTTTGTGTTCAAGAAACCCCATTGTTTGCCCGCCGCGTAAAAGTTAGAACGTGATGTAGCATCAGGGTAAATCAACTTTCGTGTATCAAACTTGACTAAATAGCGTCCGGCCGAGCGCCCTTTGTTCGGAAACAACTTACGCCGAAGCTCTGCTTCCCACACACTCAACCACGGGCCGATAGCGAACAGCACAAACTCGATCGCACTCTGCTCGATACTTCCGCGAGTAACGCGCTCAATCTCACCAAGCATGTGCGGCGGCACATTGAAAACGGAAGCGATCTCGATACGCTGAAACTTTCGTACTTCAAGGAACTGACCCTCGCCGGGCATAGCTCCTGTTTTCTGATACTCAACACCAGGAGGTAACACGCCAGTCTTGTGCATGTTTTCCCCGCCATGACGTTCCTGCCACGAACGCGAAAGAACTTCCCACTGCTCAGGTGTAATATCACCAACGGTTTTTAACAAGCCCGCAGGAATTGCACCGTTCCCGAAAAACTTAGCACCATACTTTTCTGTCGCTAGAGCAAGCCCGATTGCTTGACGCGCAAGCTGTACTGTATTCTGCCCGAGCCTTCCATCGAGCGTCATCCCTACAAGGTGAACCATATCCTCAGCTAAAATGATGCGCCGTGGCGTCATCTCATTATCAATCGAGTCAGTATCATAAATTCTACTATCCGCCATCGACTCGTATGTTTCGTACACCATCGTACCTTGCGGATATACTGTGCCCTCGAAGGTAAAACCCTTCATAGCGCGTACCGGGCGCGTGCGCGCGGGGTTGCGCGGCCAGAGGCCCACAACCTTGTTAGCCCCATTCCTTTGAATCTCTACATAAGCGTTCCCCCACAACAGCGCGTGCGCTTGAACAGTTTTGCGAAAAACTACCGATGACATTTCTGGATTCGGCTCTAACGCTAACAGATCATACAAATCATGTTCGTGCGCAATAACTTTCGTCAATCTCCCGCTCTTCAAGGATTGTTCATACACATGCATCGGGAGTGATGCAATACCGTTAGAAATAATGTTCACGCAAGCCAGCACAGTACTGACCTGGAGGGCCGACATTTCAGAAACACGAATTCCGCTGTCGGTTCTTCCCAATTATGTTACAGTTGTACCGCATCCGTACAACCTCTGCATGTTCCCATGCAGTTCAGACTATCTCTTCACCTTTCGGTGTTGCGCGCTTCGGACTCGCTGAGTCCTACTCCCTTTCGGGATAGTCGTTACACCTTCCTGCTCTCGCAGGCTCGGCTCGGTGTTAGCTGATCTAGCCGTCCACCGAATTCACGCAATTTTACAACAGCAGGTATCTACCGTTGAAAATATCCAAAAGCCATTCGGCGGGGTACGACAAAGGCGTAGCAGGATTTTCTAAACTACTCCGCACTTCATGGCGACCAAATAAAATATTTCGTTTATTCAAGGTGGATTACCTCCTTTCCACTCCAGCGTGCCTGTAGCATAGGTAATGTCCGGGCTTTCTTTGCTGCGAGTGAAGTATTTTCCCAACTTTTCAAAGAGGCTTTCCTAGCTTGCTGTGAACGTGTTACGGGATTTAATCTTGCTTGCTCTTTGCTTGCTTCTACCATCTGTGCTTGGTGTCCGCTAGGAAGTTTCTTTCCGTAAAATGGATTATTAGCACCTGACATGCGTGCTGAATGTTTGGCACGTCGTTCGGGTGTCCATTGTAAATGTCGGACACGAGAAGCTGATTTACTCATCTTAGAACGAGATGCTGCATTAAAAGTACCTCTAGCACCACCATTACGAATGTTATATCCATATACAGGATCGAGGGACTTGAATTGTGCAATGGCAACTTGCTCTAAATAGTCAAGTTCTTCTTGCGTAGACGCGATGTAAATAGGTGTAACAACAAACGATTCTTTACCATACTTTAGAATCGCTCGATACAGCATAGGACATCCCTTACGGTTACCCTTCGCATCAGAAACGTGCTGAGACCAACGCACATCAACATCGCCACGAGTCTGACCCACGTACACTTTTCCATTTACCGTATTAGTAATTTTATAAACTATCATCAAACCTACGCCCAAAACTTAGCGTAGAAGTAACCTGCCGCATAGCACGCCCCGCCTGCGGCGATAGCCACACGGACAGGCAGAACACCAAAATAGGCGGCCGCAACCATCAATGCAACGCCAACAAACTTCAAAGCAAAACTAATGTTGATTTTCATTTGAGTCTCCTTAAAGCCACTTAATCTTGTAACGATCTGGACTATTATCAACTGGGTTTGGGTTCGCCATCGCCTGACCCATCGCCATCACTAATGCGACGATGCCATCAATTTTATTTCCGCTTTTTCCCTTATCCGGCCTGACGTTACCATTTGAATCCCGAAGTAATTGCGTGTTACTCGATTGCCAAATAAGCAGCGGATCATTGTAGTGCTCCATAAGACCCGACTGCAAAAGACCCATGAGCTTTTGAGTTTGCAAACTCATGTTCTCATACCGTTGAGGGATGGCTACCATCTGAATGCCGTCCTTCTGCAACGTAGGAGCTAAATACTCATGGGCACCAGCACGATCATACCCACATGAAATCAAACGATACTTCTTTCGTATTTCCCGCATAGTGTTACGGATTGCGTCAGGATCAATACAGGGCCCATCAACAACATTGATAAACCCCGCGCGCGCCATACCACTATAGAAACCAGGTATCTTTTTATCCTGCTCATAGATAGATTCTTGCGGGTAAAAGTGCTCAACCAAGATGCTCCACTTCGGATCCGCTTCTTGCAAAATTACTTTGAGCTTTTTCCCTGCATTTTTCGGATCATCTATTTCTGCTATCACCTGATCACATGGAGGAAAGAGTTGAGCCAATGCTGTGAAATCACTTGTTTCTCCCATGTCAAGACCAACAAAGCAGCTACGTCCTTCTAATTTTTTTCTGGCCATCACGCGGAGATTAGTAGGTCTATTCTCCGCATCATCTGGAAAACTCGAATTCTTTTCCCACACGCCGGGTGCGAGCCATGCTTCTTTTTGCTCGCACCAAATATTCAAGTTCTTTGTTTTGAAATCATTTGTTAAAAACGATGATTCCTTTGCAGCTAATGCTAATGGTCTTAATTCCTCAATCGGCCACGCTTCATGCAAACTCGGATTAGCTTTAATCCAAACTTTCTCATCGGTCCAATTTACTAAATCATCCTTGTCTAACGTGGCGATGTAAGTAAACATCCGATCTGTGACTAAGGGTTCCTTGATAGCACCCGTCAGCACCTTTACCGCAAGCTCACGCGCCTGCCAACAAATACTCGCTGGATTGTAAACGCCGGCTGTAGTGATTGCTAAAAACAATGGTTGACTGCGTGCCAGCATACCCTTCTTGAGTACGTTGTACACTTCATCTGTCTTGTGCCGGTGCAATTCATCAACGATAGCGCAATGAATGTTTTTGCCTTCTAAGCTACCAGCTTCAGATGACACCGTTATGAAAGACGAATTCGTTTTTTCAACCGTGATTGCTGCACGTTGCAGTTTAATGCCTTCTTTTGTAAATCCCCTAATACTTTGAATCATTTTTTGTGCTGGTACAAAGACTTCTTTCGTTTGCTTTTCGGTAACAGCGGCCGCGACAACAAGCGCACCAGCTTCCCCATCAGCCACGAGCATGTAAAGTCCTATACCGGCTGCAAGATGGCTTTTTCCGTTTTTGCGCGCTACCTCAATGTATGCTTCCCGGATGCGCCGCAAATTCGTTTTAATGTGTAACCAACCAAAAATATTCGAAACAATAAATACTTCCCACGGCAACAGGATAAACGGCTTACCCGCGTGCTTTCCTATCCAGTGATGCAATTCACCGAAAAAGTTCACCGCTTTTTGCGCCGCTACCGGACTAAAATAAATTCCGCGTTCCTTGCCATTCTTCAAATCGTCCAGAAAACGAGCACATGCTATGTGAACGAGATTGCCCGCGATTAACTCGCCTTTAAGCACCTTCGTAGCGTAGTCAAGCGTTATTGCCGCCGCATTTAGCTGCGTAATAGCCACGTTTACTTGGTCTCTTCAGGAACATACCACTTATACTTACCAGCGGTCACTGCGGCGCGAAATGCTTTGAATTGGCTTACAGGCACCGCAAAAATATTCTGTTCATAGTGCCCAACAAGAAAACCTATAATCGCACCTTGAACAACACTCACGATTGCTGATCCACTTGAACCGGGCCCGCTCTCAACTTGTAAAAGCATTGCATTCGTCCAATTGATATCACTTTGCCTAATAGGACGATCAATCTTCAGCATTGTAATCCAGCCATGAAACACTTGGCGTCCTAATCCCTGGGGTGATGCCACATTCACAATTTCCGCGCCTGCATCTTCTTTAGCTTCATCACCCAACGGTGTTACCGCCCATACTTCATCCGTCTTGACATGCAAAATAGCAAAGTCGTCGCCGCGATGTTGATAGCCGGCGGCAATCAGCGTAGCTCGTTTAAATTTCTTCTCACCCGCTTCATCGAAGGTAATGTAGAGTGGTGCTTTGTCTACTTGAACGCGCTCATGCTGCGTATCATCATTAGCTACGCAATGCGCCGCCGTAGCAAACAAATAGCCGTCGGCAACCTTTTCAAAAGCAGTTGCGGTACAATACATACGCTGTCCACCATCTTCTGTCTGCGCATATAACAAAGCAACTGACTTATAGGTATTCTTTACGAGCGGCGTAGATTCGGCGCGAGAGATGCCTGCGTAAGACCCTACACACAAAACTAATGCTGCTACAGCTAAACGAAAACTACGCATGTTACACCTCTGATTTGGGTTTTATTAAAGTACGTTGAACCTTCACCGGCGCACAACCAGCGTCACATTTCCATCCACCAAGTCCACTCCGGGTTACAAATCCGCCATCTTTATCACGTTCGCCGGCTACAGGATCTTTGTGAACGGGCCCGTTACATTTTAAACATGAGTAAACGTATCTTGCAGCCATTCAACCTCCAAAAAGGATGCGCCGAGACCCGAGACCGCGAGCACCGCACCTGGCGAGCGAATACTCGTAGCCGCCAGTCGGGCCTCGACGCTGAGGCACCAGCACTTCTAGCCGCCCGCTTCGCACAGAAGCAGTTGACTTTAAGCACCAGCACAAGTCACTAGAAAAGTGTTACGCCTTTTCGGGTACTAACAATGGATCAGAGGGCATTATCGCCAATCGCTCTTCCATTGTTGGCTCGGTACCTTCATTTTCGTGACCTACATGGATTTTTGTGCGACTCGCCGGCGTCATACCAAACTCAATCTCAAACTGGCGCATAACCTGTAAAGCCTTGAGTTGAATAGGAACGGCTGGATTCACCTTGAGATCACCAAGAATGAGTTCCCCAGTTCTCTTATCAGCTAGCATGACTTGAATGAAGGGCCCGTGCTTATTGATACATTCCTGCGCATCTTCCCAAATCGCCCACGCGCTACAATAGCCTGCAAGTGCCTTACCATCCGCGACCGTAAGAACGCCTCGTTGATGAAAAAGAATATTGCACATCCGATGCCATTCGCGCTGCGCGTTCTTCGGCAGGGTCTTGGGCATCTCAGGGAAACCAACCTTCGGCTTCCAAGAGCTTTTAGCCTCAAGTTCCGCGCGAGATAGCTCACTCGGATTTCCATTGAGGATGTGGATTGCAGTCGGTTTGGGTCGCCGGCCAGGCATTTGAGTTTAGCTTCCCCGCTGTGCTTGAGCGGAAAGTGTGACGGGTAGGGCTGAAACAAAGCACTTAGAATTCCAGAAAATAGTACTTGACAAACCTTTGGGCCTGTGCTACGCTCACATCAGATTGGAGGCATCTATGGCTGACGCTAGAACAAAGACACCACATCGAGACCGAAAAGACCCTGGCGAACGTGAACGACAGAATGAACGCCGGCACGCGAAGAATGCTGCTCGGGGCAAAGCGGTCTGGGTTCCGGACGCAGAGCTTACCGAGGCTGGTGAGATCCGCAACTTCTATGCACCGCGCAGAAAGCCGGTGAACGCATGAAAAACCTACTAATTGATGCGGTTAGAACCTACGACCAGGTATTGAATATGGAAGCTGACATCATGGTTGCTATCGGCGGAAAAGACGCATTAAAAAATTTCGACGAGGAACTGCATACAGAAGTATACAACTTAATTGGTGATGCGTGGAATGCTACCATCAAACTTTCAGACCGGGCCAGGACGGCACGACTTAACGCTATCTGGAAGGATTTTGTTAAGAAATATTCCACAAAACAGAAACAACTCACCACATCCGAGGGCGCATGAAACGGCTCTACTTACTCGGGGCTATTCTCTGGCTCTTGATAGTAGCCGGCTTGTTCCTTCTATGCGGACATAAAAGCGGACATGGTGCCCGGATATAGTATGATCACCTTTAAGCGCCAACCCGATAATACTTTCTCGAAAGCCGGTGAACTAGAACCCGGCACTCGGAGCGTCCAGCTACAAATCGAGGACCGGGCACCGTTCGGTAGCTATAGTATAATCGAAGCCCTCGCAATAATTGATCATGGAAGAGAGTTTAACCAACTCAAGTTTGACCGCTATTCTATCCTGCCGGCCCCTCGGCAGATTGATGATGAGACGGCAGCAAGGCTAGAAGTCGCAGCACAGAAGCGTAAAGAAACGAAACTTAAGGAAAAGGAGGATGCTATGCAAGATGACAATACTATCCGCGAGGAACTAGAAGGTGCACCAGACGAGATAACAAACGCACCCGAGGTGACCGCCGAAAATACTATAAAGACATCTTCGGGCAAAGGTAAAAGTGGCAAGATGGCGATGCATTCCCGCTGGCATGTGAAGCGTGGCATAGTATCGGAAACGTGTGAGTACTGTAAAACGAAGTAGTATGGAAACTCAAAGGACTAAGCGAAGGCGTGCGAACGAAGAAAAGGAAATCGCACGCCTAGCTCGGGTAGTAGACGAGGTGAGAAAAACGACAGTGACCGAAACACAAAAGATAGAAGCAGAAATACTGATAGAACAATGGGCAGCACAGGATGTAGAAAACAAGAGAAGATTTACCTGCATTGCCTGTGGCCGAGGAACTTACTATAAAATGTATGAACCATATTGCACGCGTAAATGTGCGTGGCGAACAAGTCTTACTATGCGGGCCAGCCCTGAAAAGAAAGCCTTGAAAGCAAAGTTACAAAGCATTCCACCAGTTTCACAGTGGTTTCGTTCCATTTTCCAAAATCTTCTATAATACTTAATTCCCATTTTAACGGATCTTTCATTTCCCCTTTGTGAACGCGTTGG
>OBEQ010403691.1_pt1 | contig 26955 bp, 19 predicted proteins | sample 1670901 | NCBI WGS metagenome assembly OBEQ01 (sample SAMEA104232315, study PRJEB22302) | groundwater metagenome | biome: forest; feature: aquifer; material: groundwater | place: USA | collected 2011-08-07 | depth 5.4 m | reverse complement strand
TGTAATTAGTACCCCACAAGGAGAATGTTTACAGGAGGAATATGATGACAATAAATATCAGCAGCATCTATCAAGTTGGACAGCAAAAGATTTTGAAGACAGGGGTTATCAAGTTTTTGGAGTGGGGTTGAGAGCTGTTTATGGTTCTTATTCACATATCAAAGAAAGATTTAGTCTCCTTAGGTTGCCTTTATATGCAGTCTCATTTTTATTAAATCCAGTTGCCAATAAATGCCCCCAAATTGCCTGCCAGATGGTGGCCATAAAAAAACTCAGATGAAATTTCAAAAATTTCTTTATAGATTGCTGTCTAGTCCAAAATTTTTTTTCTTCATTTTAGCTTTCATATTAATTAAAATCTGGTTTTCAAATGGTTTGTTATTTGGTGGAACAGAAGCGGGAATCCCTACTTTCGAACCGGAAAAAACGCTGAGCCAAATTATCTGGACTTGGTGGGAAGCACAGGGTCCAGGAGTAGCTTATCCGGTGACAACAGCTTCAATCCCACTGTATATTATGATGAGCGCCCTTGGTAAAGTCGGACTAGGCGCTTTACAAATTCAACAAGTTTTGTTTTTTATAATTCTATATTTTCAGGGCATAGGTGTTTATCTATTACTACAAAAAATCCTGCCAAACCTCAAAAAATATTATTTAATACTGGCCGGAGTTTTTTATATCTTTCATCCTTATCTAATGTCTCATATCTGGCATCGTTTTATCTATAACAACTTTATTTTGGCAACCGCTTTGCCAATACTGCTTTATCTTTATTTGTATTTAATCGAAGAGAGTCCCAGGAAAAGATTTCGTTATATTTTGCTTTTTTTACTGGTCTCCTTAGTGAGTAATTATATGTACTCGGCAGTAGCTCCTGTCTTAGTCATCTGGTTTGCAATTGGAATATTTTATTTAGTTAAAATCATTAGCGTTAGAGATAATCCCCATAGAATGTTGGAGATTACTTTTTCTTCAGTTTTACTTTTAGTGCTTTGGTTTTGTGGCAATCTTTGGTGGATATACCCGATTATCCAAAATACTACTGTTTTGAATGCTTTTTCCATTGAGGGTAACGTTAACACCGTAATTGATTTGTCCCATAGATCTATTTTAAGTTATACCCTTCGAGGTATTAATTCATATTATATACTCTACGAACAAGACTGGGGAAATATTTATCAAAACTTTTTCTTTCAATTATTGAGTTGGGTAACTGTCCTCTGGGCTATATTTGGTTACTGGAATTACCGGCAGAGAGAAAAAATTTACTTTTTAGTAATTTTGCTATTATTTGGTCTTTTTGTGTCTAAAGGTTCAGCAAGTCCTTTGGGTATAGTTAATACTTTTTTTTATGAGCATTTTTTCTTCTTCGGAGCAATTAGAAACTCCTTTGAAAAGGTGGGTATTTTAATCGCCTTGCCTTTATCGATGCTAGCCGCATTAGGAGTTGAGTTTCTATGGAAAAATTATCACCAAAGATTACAGCGCCTTTTAATTATTGTCTTAATTCTGGCTTGTTTTATCTATGTTTGGCCGATGTTTTCTAGCCGTTTATTCGGCAGTAGTAAGTATCCGCCCTATTTTGATCCGCCGAGTGAATATAGCCAAATTTCCCAATTATTACAAATCCAGCTTGCGAAGGAAAGTGGCAAAGTACTGCAACTACCTATTCGGGAAGAGGATTCTGTTACCTATAAATGGGATCATACTTATAATGGAGTTGATTTAAGTTCGACTCTTTTTCCTGGATCCAATATAGCTCACCTATCTTATTTTTCTAATTCTGATCAAATGATTTCTATTCTAGCTCATTTATTTCATGAACCAGATTACCCGTCCCAAAAGAAAATCATGCAAACGATGGGGATAAAATATATAGTTTTAGATAAAAATATTGATTGGCTAGCTCGTTCAACTGATAACCCTGTTCAAGTAATGAAGATACTTGACCTCTCTCCAGATTTGACATTGATCAACCAGGTTGGTAGTTTAAAATTGTATGCTCTAAACACTCGTCCTAACCAAGAAATTAGTGTAGCCAACAGGGCATTGTCAGTAATTTCTCCTAATAATCTTTTGAACATAAACCTAAACCCGATCTGGGCTAGCTTATCTGAAGGGGAAATTTTTTTCACTCAAAACCCAAATCCGGATGACTTAGCGAACAAACAACTCATTTTGCCGATGAGACAGGTAATTAAAAACATAGGAGAAACCTCAAGTACACAAGAATCGCCCAAGAGTTATGCTAATTTTTTGCCAGGATCTTTCTTATACAATTTAGTTTTATTTAAAGAAGGGGTTGAAAACCTATTAATCTCTTCTAACATCAAATTAAGTGAGGGAGCATTACTGACTACCAAGAGATTAGGTGAAGTTGAAAAATTGGCCGAATATATAGATGACCCTAACTTAACCAATGCTATAAATTCATACTCAAGCTATCTGGATAAGTATCTGGGCGATAACTATTCAGTAGATGGTGCCAGATTAACAGGTGATCAACTTTTGCAAAGACAAATAATTTTATCAAAAGAGAAGGAGACATTACAGAATTTGATCAACAAGGTTGAGAAGAATCAATTAAAAGTAGAACTTAAAAATGATGTCTCTAAAATTACCAGTTTTCAACAGAAGGAAGGTTTGGAAATTTATTACCCGAGTGTTTACGATGCCTATAAAAATCTGCTTGGCCAACAAATCCACACCTATCTTTTTAATGTTAGCCATAAAGATAGCTATGAAATACTTTTTGATATTGTTAATCCTCAATCGTTTAATTTTTCAGTGGATTCTACCCTCCCGGTCTATATTGACGGGGTTTTAACAAAGGTCACTTTTAAAAGTTACCAAGGATCGTTATTTTCTTTAGGAGCAAGAGAGTTCTCTGCTGGTATTCATGAGATTAGTATTCCTGCTCCCAAGGCAATCAGCTTAATTGACAAAGATCCTCAACTACTACAAAAGCACGGTTTAATCGAGTCAGTAGATCAAAACCATTATAAAATGAGCTCAACTGCTGATTATTCATATATCAGCTTTCCGATCAATAATTATAGTCAAAATAAATTATACAAATTAAACTTAAGTTATAGAATTATCTTGGGGAATGGTCCAACAGTTGATATTTTACAGGACAGTGATCTTTTTAAAAATTATAATGACCCTCATATTAGGTGGAATTTTTTTAATGATAAATATAATTATGACTATAAAAACTTTAGGATAAGTTTCAGTAATGGTAACTACACTTGGGCTAAGTTAGAAGATAAAACGACCAATCCTCAGATTAGAATTTCCATTCCCTTCTGGAATAATTGCGAAGAGGTCAACTTTCAAAAAAAATCCATCTGTCTAAATCCCGCAATTAAACGTGAATATAATAAGCAAAGTGTGATAGAAATTAAAAATCTTGATATTGAGGAAAGTTTCTCGGGTAACCTACTTTTAGCAAAAAATAATCCCGGAAATATTAATTACCAATTACCCAAAATTGAATTTAATAAGTTTTCGCCAACTGAATATAAAGTTCATTTTAATAACCCAAATGACAAATTTTATCTGGTACTAAACGAGAGTTTCAGTGATGGTTGGCAAGCCATTCTCCAAGGAAAAGGAGAGGCGGAGTTGATATTGAAAAAGGAGCATATTTTAGCCAATGGTTATGCTAATGGTTGGGTGATTAACAAATCCGGAGCTGGAGATATCACAATACGTTATTTGCCGCAAACTTACCTTATTAAAGGGGTGTATATCAGTATCACCACCTTTTTAATTATATTGGTATTATTTGGCTTAGAAGTAGTGTTGAGAAAGAAGAAATTCTAATGGACTTGACAGGTTTTTTTGACTCATTCATTTTGCAGAATCTAATATGGTTTGTGACCCTGGTCATCTTATCGGTACTATCCGAAAGAGATTTTCTTAAAAATAATTTTTTAGCTTATGGATTATTGATTGGAACTGTCGGTGTTATAACGGATCTAATTGACAAGCATGATTTATCTAATTTTTTATTCTCACTTAGTTATTTAATAATTTCCATTTCAGTGCTAAGATTGTTCTGGAAAATGACCAATCATGTTCAAAAAAAGAATTAATGTGCTTAATAGTTTAATAACTATGGCTTTGATCCTGATTTGCTTATCGAGCCTATTATTTTTGACTAACCATAGCGGACTGGGACAACAAGTCATCGCCTGGTCGTTTCTGCCTCTTTTTTCTATTTTGATATGTTATTTATTAACCCTTTAAAAAATAAGTTTCAGTTAGCTCCCTTATTAATAGTCTTACTTGCTTGTCTACCAATTTGGCTCAGACAAATCAATGTCGGGCATGATTTAGATTACTACTATTTCCATACGTTAGCCGATGTTAAGACCTGGCCTTTAACCTGGAGGGATTTTTTCGTGTCAGACGGGATGGGAGAATATACTCTATCTAATCTTTGGGCATGGCCCCTATTATATCTGGCCGCATTTTTAAGTAGTATTTCTCTAGATTATTCATTAATAGTGAAAGTGTTTTTTTTGTTACCAATTATACTGTTAAGTTATTACAGCTCAAAAAAATTAGTTGACTATTACAATTTTTCCAAGGTAGCAAAGGTTATCGCTACCAGCTTCTATCTACTTAATACTTATTATTTGCTTTTAATTGATGGTGGTCAATTTGGCTTGGCTTTAGCCTATAGTATCTTTCCTTGGGTATTTTTGAGTTTTAAACAATATCTTATTAATCCTTCTTTAAAACAATTTATAACCTCGCTCTTGTTGATTTTAATACTCTCAATCTTTGATTTAAGAATTGTAGTTATCCTGGTCTTATTAATTGCGGTGGACTTTGTTTTTGCCATAATGTTCCAGCCTTCCATAAAAACAGTAATAGTTTATTTAAAGTTAGCAGGTCTAGTCATAATTTTTTTGGTGTTATTTCATGCTTTCTGGATACTTCCTGCTTTAAGTTATCGACTCCCAGAACTACCACTAAATTATGACCACCAGTCACCGCTCGAAACTCTAAGTTTTGCCACTCTAGGACATGCTATCCTCTCAATCCAGCCACATTGGTATGAGAATGTTTTTGGCCGGATTAGGCCTCCGTCTGGAGTCTTTGTCCTGATCCCAATATTAGTTTACCTTTCTCCGCTAGTTAAAAAAAAGGACAAATTGGTAGCCTTTTGGCTAGTAGTTGCAATAAGTACTATTTTTCTTATTAAGGGGGTAAATCCTCCACTTGGCAAAATTAATCTTTGGCTGTTTAATAATATCTTTGGCTTTAATCTCTTCCGTGATCCGACCAAGTTTTACTTTGCTTTGATGCTTTCCTACACAGTATTGATTGGTGTAACTTTAACCCAGCTAAACCGGTTAGAAAAATTTCGTAGATTTGAAAAGATTATTGCGGTTGCTTTAATAGGCTATTTAGTATTTTTAGCAAGTCCCATCTTTTTCAATAAAACTAATGGGCTGTTCTCCCAACCCTTCTACGTCAAAAACTTTTTGCAAATGGCAAATTATCTTGATGGTAAAAAAGACTTTTCCCGCGTACTTTATTTACCATCCAAACCATCATTGGGGTACGTTAGTTCTACTCACCCTGGTATCGGCGGTTTGCAATTATCTCAAAAGCGTCCTTTTATGATCGGGACAAAGGGAGAGTATGAAGTCTTAAATTTTTTAAGAGAGGCCTCAATTAGTGGCCAGCTGCTTAATGTTAGTGGGGTGGGTTACATAGCTGATCCTTTTTTAAATCCTAAACAAGATGATACATCGGACGACAATCTTAAGTATTATTTTACTTTTTTTAACCAATTGCTGGGTCAAAATTGGGTAGAGGAGAGGGTCAAAGAATCAGCCATCCCGCTGTTGAAATTGAAACAGCACCAAGATCACTTTTTCGTCACCCCTAACGTTTGGTGGATCATTGGATCTGATAATTTATACCAGGAATCAACTAAAAGCTCAGCCCTGCAACTGAGCAAAAACGCTTTGATTTTTGCGGATCAATCGTTAAACCTGGGGCCAAAGATAAAGGAGTTACCACAGGCCAAAATTGTGCTCAACCAAAAAAATGAGATCGATCTAGCTGCCAGTTTTTTATCCTCAACCCAAGTAATTTTTCCCTCACACAGTTTAAATTTTTCTCCCGATCAAACAGGTTGGTGGAAAAGGGAGACTGCCGATACCTTAAACTGGCGCACTTTTTTGCAGACTAAATACAAATTAGATAATCAAGACTTTGATTTAGGTGGGGGTTGGGCAGTATCCGAGGGGACACACTCATTAACTCTCAATTTACCCCAGCTTCCAAATAATCCTCTGTTACTCATTAGGGCGATGGAAAGCCCCGCCGGCGGAGAGTTGAATTTTGTCACTGACAATAAGTTCAAAGCCAGTGTTACCACTTTAAATCCGCAAACTAATGTCAGGTGGTTTGTTCTCCCGCAGATACCTCCGGGTAGCACTAAGCTGACTATTACTACCTCAGGGGTTGTAAATGTGGTTAATGTCGTAGCATTAGTTGATGTCAGTATTTGGGAGAAAAATATGGCCCAAGCTGCAGAGCTGATCAAAAAACAAGGCGTAACAAGTTTTTCCGTAATTGAGACTCATTCAGCAAGTCCCCAAATTTCCTACCGAGTCATTGATCCAACTAAATATCTAGTGACGGTTAATGGTTTGCAAAAACCAGCAATGTTGGTATTTTCCGAAAATTATGACCCCTATTGGCAAGCAAACAATACTAATCCTCTCCCAGTTTACAGTATGCTAAATGGATTTAATATAAAAGAAAACGGAGTTTATCAAGTCTCATTTTTACCACAAGAGTCTGTTTTACCGGGAATAAAAGTATCCATTTTAGCATTATTATTGTTAGTTTTTCTAAAAATACGGAATGAAAAATTTTAACGCAGTAATATTTCCAGCTATTATTATATTTTTCGCCCTAACCTTGGTTGGAAGCTGGTTTAGATCGGCTAATCTAATGGGGACCGCGGAAGCGATAATTCCGTTTTATAACCTTCATCGTTTAGAAAGCACTACTCAATTTAGTTGGACAGAATATCCGGGGCTGGGGAATGAGAACAGTATCACGCTGGCTTATGAACCCTTTACTGCTTTGATGGGAACTCTCCAATCTTTCGGCATAGCCGGTTTTATATTGCAAGCTTTTACTTATTTGATTTGCTTGGTAATTGCCGGATGGGGAATTTTATTTTTAAGCTGGGAACTTTTCCCTCAAATGGATAAAAAATATGGCTTAATCGCTGTATTTTTTTACTGGTTCAATTTTATCTCGCTTGTCAACGTTTGGAATAGATTTTTGCTTGCTAATATTTTCATTTGGAGTCTTTTACCGCTAACATTGTTCTTTTTAAATAAAGGAATAAGGCAAAAGAGGGTTGTTTATAGTCTTTATATCAGTATATTATCGGCGATACTGGCAATTGGTTTGTCAGCTCCGGCTTTTTTTCTATTGTTTTGGTTATTGGTAGCGCTATTTTTTCTTTTTCAAATTTTATTAAAGATTTCTCATAAGCAACTTAGTTTTAATATCAAATTCTTGGCAATGTTATTGACCAGCTTTACGGCTTTAAATTTATGGTGGCTTGCTCCATATGTCAGATATATTCTAGCCGGTAGGTATAACGAGGATATCGCCAATTTTTTTAATGGAGATGTAAGCGTATCGACTTTTAATTCTCTAAGCTTAAGCCTTGGAAAGATGATCGATATCAGCCGTTTTATGCAGCACTCTTTTTTTTATGACTCACAATTAAGCTGGGTAAAGTTCTATAATTTTTTGCCGGTGGTTTTGATTGAATTTGGTGTCACATTTATTATCTTGCTGGCTTTAATTTACCAAAGAAAAAATAGTAGTTTTTTAACTTTGACTAGTTTTTTTTTAATCACCATTTTTTTAATGGCGGGGAGTGCTCCTCCATTTGGTGATATCTTTAATTTGTTTTTCATCAATATTCCCTATCTTCATTTTTTCCGTGACCCTTTTGAAAAATTTAGTTTCATATTACCTTTGGTAGCCGCTCCCTTGCTGGCTGCCGCGTTATATTATTTGAGACGGAAATTTTATCCTCAAAGACAACGGTTGATCTTAATCCTACCTCTTTTGTTAATAGTTATTATTTTGGGTTTCCCATTTTGGAGCGGACTTGTATTTACTAATAATTTCCCCCCTTCCAATAACCCGGAAATCGGTTACAAGGTTAAAGTCCCCAACTATTATGAACAGGCTAATGGATGGTTGGATAAACAATCTGGAAATTTTAGGCTTTTGGGTTTTCCGTTGGGGGATGAAGGAATAACTTACAAATGGGAGAAGGGTTATCAGGGAGTGGAACTGGCCAATGTCTTATTTAACCGGCCAATAATCCTTTTTCGGACTTCTGTACCATACTACGATGTGATTGTGCAATCCATGGAGATATTACTTTTTTCTTCGGACCAATTTGACAAGGTTTTGGGGGTTTTAAACGTGCAGTATCTGATGGAAAGATATGACGTTGACACAAGTGAAAGAAATATGAGGGATCCTAAAGTAATAGCCAAAAAACTTACCGAGTTATCAACTAAAGGAAAAATAACCAAAATTTCCGATTTTGATAAATTGGTTTTTTGGAAAAACAACAATTTCAACGATAAAACCTTTTATGCTGTGTCAAATCTTATCCAAACTGACAATCGGGTAAGCATAGCGGATGTTACCTTAAATGAATTTTCTGACAAAGATGCACTTTACTACCAATTGGGTGATGATTTAAGTCTAAAAGCCAAAGTAAATTATCAACTCATTCATCTGGCGACACCAAAAGAAGCGACAAATGAGGCAGTGTTTAATTTTAATCTAAAAATTGACGGACTATATAGCATTCTACTTACTAAAGAAGGTGCCGCTCAACCGGCTGCAGGGCTATTAGTTAAGGTTGACGACTTGCCTCTGAAAGATGCGCAAACCCGGGAGGATGGAAGGTTAGATTTTGGCCGGCGAAAACTTAATCAGGGAAACCATGTACTAAAGATTGCTACAGCCAGTTTAAAAAACCTGGTTGACTTCCCATCTGAGATAAATCTGAATACCTTATCCTCCGAGAGCTCTTCTGCCATAAATGAGTTTGATCCATTTGATAAATACCTTATTACCTTTGATTATACCAGCAGTGCTCCGGTTAAATTTTATATCAATCAGGATAATGATCAAATTCGGGCGGGAAATTTCCAAGCAGTTTATACCCAACAATTATCCAGTGCCAAAAGTTCCATCCATTTTGAGAGCTATTTTATACCCAGAAATACTGCCAGCCAGTCCAGTTGGCATTTTCAACTTGAACCTACTCAAAATGCGGTTGCTAAAATTCAAAATTTTACAATTCTAAAGATACCAACCTTTAGGCCCCTGCTTCTTCAAACAATTAAAGATTCTACCAGTAATGAAGTGCTGCCGAATATTAACTATACTAAGTTTAATCCAACCAGCTATAATTTGCACATTACCCAAGCAAAAACTCCCTTTGTCTTAGTTTTTTCCGAATTATATAGTGCAGGATGGGTTTTATCCTACAAAGATGGTAACCAAATTGGCCATCATTTTTTGGCCAACTCATACGGCAATGGATGGTTAATCGACAAAGCCGGGAGTTATGATTTAACACTGGAATTTGCCCCTGAGGGTCTGCTTACAAAAAGTAAATTAATTTCACTAGTTTCTTTTATACTAGCATTTGCCTACCTTGGTATCAGAATTTTAAACAAGCGGCATTAAATTATGGAACATCTATACTGGTTCATATTGGTTAGTTGGATTATCGCCATACTCTTTTCTAGATACAAAGGAACCACCACCCTTTATATCGGGCTAATTTTATTTTCTATAGCCGTTTTTTTGGAATTAGTAAGTTTAACGAATTTAGCTGAGATAATAATGCGGGTCAGTTTTGTTGGTTTGGCGATTGGGTTTGTTCAGGTAACTCAAGAGTACCGGTCAGGGATAGATTGATATAATGAATTATGCAATTAAAATTTTTTAGTACAAATACTTTAAAAAACTCAGTCGTAACCCTTAGCGGTACCTTAATAACCGGAGCTCTGGGTGCTTTGTTTTATATTATTTTGGCCAGAGTTTTAGGGCCGGAAAAATTTGGATTATTATCAATTTCAGTGGCAGTATTAACGCTGGTGACGGATATTGCCAATTTGGGTACGGATAGCGGGTTAGTGAGATTTGTCGGTCAGTATATTAAAGAGGATAAATTAAAAGCTTACCGATACTTAAAATTGATCTTAAAAATTAGATTAATGAGTGCTTTAGTAGTTATAATTTTAGGTTGGGTTTTAACGCCATTTATAGCAGTTAATGTCTTTCAAAAAGAGTCACTTATATTACCTCTGCGTCTGGCTTTCTTAGGGGTTAGTGGGGCCCAGGTGTTCGCTTTTTGTCTTTCATCTTTTCAGGCGCTGCAAATATTTTCTGCCTGGAGTCTGATCCAAATTAGTACCAATAGTTTAAGGATCTTAATAATCTTTTTATTACTCATCTTTGCCAGATTAGATTTAATCTCAGGATTTACAATTTATATCATACTACCAATAATAGGCTTTTTTGCTAGTCTTTTATTCTTACCGATAGAGTTTTTAAGGGTAAAAGGAGAAGATACAGTTTTACCGAGTCTATTTCATTATAGTAAGTGGATAGCTTTATCGGTTATGATTGCCGCATTTTCCTCCCGACTGGACACCTTTATCTCTGGTAGATTGCTTTCTGCGTCTCAAGTTGGTTTTTACGCAGCAGCTTCCCAGTTGGTGATTATAGTTCCCCAGATCATGAGATCTTTGGATACTGTGTTTGCACCAAAAATGGCTCAGCTGCAATCTAAAAAAGAATTAAAAATATATCTTAAAAGGACCCTGATTTTAGTGGGAGTTTTGTGTGGTCTAGGACTTTTGGCTTCTCCAGTTGTGCTATTTTTAATCCCTTTTATCTATGGTCCGGCTTATACCTCTTCTGTCCCAGTATTATTTATGATATTACTTTTGGCCAATTTAGTATTCTTATTGTCGGTGCCACTACATAATGCAGTCAATTATTTTTTTAGAAAACCACAACTTTTTATTTATACTTCACTACTACATCTTTTGGTTATTGGATTTTTAGGTTGGTGGCTAATCTCGTTATTTGGGGCAATGGGGGCCGCGATAACTGTTTTATTTTCGATGATTCTTAATCTGGTTATACCCGCGTTTTGGGTTGTCCTCAAATTACGAAAAGACTAAACATACATGGCAAAAATATTTTCCAGAAAGAAAATTTGGGTTCATACAATTGTTAAAAATGAGGAAAACTATATCTGGTTTGCTTTGATGAGTGTGGTTGACTTTGTGGATAAGATTTTAGTTTGGGATACCGGATCGATTGATAAAACAGTAGAGATTATCAAGCAGGTTAAAAAACTTAAAGGTGACAAAATAGATTTTAAAGAAGTAGGTAAGGTGGATAAATTTCAATATACAAAAATGCGCCAAAAGATGTTAGATGAGTCAGACTGCGACTGGATTTTAATTTTAGATGGTGATGAAGTTTGGTGGCAAAGTTCAATTGAGAGAGTGGTAGAGATGATCCAAATTAAAGGAGATGAACTTGAGGCGATTGTAGTTCCTTTTTATAATTTGGTTGGCGATATTTACCATTATCAGGAGGATTTGGCTGGTGAGTACCAGTTGGCAGGGAGAAAGGGCCATCTTACGGTTAGGGCAATAAATAGAAAAATACCTGGTCTACATGTTTTAGGATCATATGGTGAGGAAGGTTACTTTGACCTGCAAAATAGGCTAATCTTTCAAAGAGATTCTCAAAAACTAATTTATTTAGATGCGTCTTTTTTACATTTTAGTCATTTAAAAAGAAGTAGTAAGCAAAGAGAAAAAAAATATAAGCATGATTTGGGGAAATCCTTCCCTAAAGACTTTAAGTACCCGGACGTTTTAATAGCAGATTTTCCCAAAGCAGTTACAAGTCCTTGGCAAAAAAGAGATCCTTTATTTGTTTTGGTAAGCACAGTAAAATATCTCTTAACCTTTGTTAGAAGAAGAATAAAAAACAAATTGTGAAAAATGCCATAAAAAAACATTACGAAGATTATTGGTCAAAAACCGAAGAAAGTTTTTCTGCTTATGATCGAAATAAATATTTATCTCAATTCTTTCATGCTGGAGAAAAAGTTTTAGATGTTGGATGCGGGGATGGAACAGTTGGGCAATATTTAAGCGAGAAACTAGGTTTGGAAGTTTGGGGTATTGATATCTCTTCAATTGCAGTTGGTAGGGCGCTCAAAAAAGGTGTTAAGGCAAAAGTTGCCAGCAGCGAAGAAAAATTTCCTTTCAAAGATCAGATGTTTGATGTAGTTTTTTGGGGGGATAATATTGAGCATCTGTTTGATCCGATGGTGACGGCAAAAGAAATTAAAAGGGTTTTGAAGAGGAATGGTAGACTAATTGTCTCCTGTCCGAATATGTCTTACTGGCGCTACAGGCTTTATTTTTTTCTAAACGGAGAGTTGCCAGATACTGAGTGGACTGGCCTGCCTAAATGGAATTGGTCGCATATTAGGTTTTTCAATTTACGATTGCTTGATCTATTTTTTAAAGAGGCTGGATTTAGGAAAGTAAATCGGGTTGTTGGGGTAAGCACAAGACGATTAGATAGACCGCTGTTAAAATTAGGGCCTGCGCTTTTTGGGATGATATTGATAGCTGAAGTGATATGAATTACAAACAAAAAACATTGTTAATGATTGCCCAAAAAACAACCTTATGATCCTGTCAATCATCATTCCGGTCTTTAATGAAGAAAGAACTATAAGACAATTAATAGAAAAAGTCTCGAATGTTAAATTAACTCAGGGTTTAAAAAAGGAAATAATTGTCATTAATGACGGCTCAACTGATAGAACTTTAAAGCATTTAAAGCAGTTAGGTACTAAGATAAAGGTTATTAATCATGCCAAAAATTTGGGTAAAGGGGCTGCGGTTAGGACAGGTATATCTTATTCAACTGGTGACATTTTAGTTATCCAGGATGCTGATTTAGAATATGACCCGCAAGATTTTAATAGATTAGTTGAACCGATTTTAAAAAACCAATATCAAGTGGTTTATGGAACGAGATTAAAAGATTATCCGCTCAAACTTTGGGGAAAAGATAAAACTCCACTTCCGACCCATTACTTAGGGAACAAACTTTTAACAGCTTTAACTAATTTTTTGTTTTCTTCTAATCTAACCGATATGGAAACCTGTTATAAATTATTTAAAAAGGAAGTATTGGTGGGAATTGATTTAAAGTCTAATAAATTTGATATTGAACCAGAGCTTACAGCCAAGATATTAAAAAAAGGAAATAAAATTTGTGATTTGCCAATTAAAACCCAACCCCGCAGCTTTAAAGAGGGCAAAAAAATTAATTGGAAGGACGGTTTTTCCGCAATTAAGGCACTAATTAAATACCGCTTTGTAGATTAAAATGAAAATCGTTTTTTTAAGCAGATATCAAAAGACTTTAAATCGAGGGGCTGAGACTTTTATTAAAGAGCTTAGTTCGCGCTTATCTTCAGATTTAGAAATAGAAATTTTCTCGGGTCAAGAGGCTGATTCCCTATCTAAAATAATTGCCGGTAGGTTTGATATTGTCGTTCCAATCAACGGTAGGTTTCAGGCCCTAAAAGCTTCAGTTGGAAGACTATGGGGAAGTTATAAAACTCTAATTACAGGACATAGTGGAATTGGTAGAGATGACATTTGGAATCTGGCTATTTCCAAGCCAGATGTTTTTGTGTGTTTAACTGACTATCAGTTGGAATGGGCCAAAAAATTTGCTTGGGGTAGTAAATTGGTTAAAATTTCCAACGGAGTTGATTTGGAAAAATTCAGACCTGAGGGAGAAAGGTATAAGTTTAATTTGATCGGACCAATTGTTTTATCGGTGGGAGCACTTGTTTGGTATAAACACCATGAGAGAACAATTGAAGCAGTCTCAAAATTAAAAAATGTTTCATTGGTAATAGTAGGGGAGGGAGAGCAAAAAGAATATTTGGAAAAATTAGGACATCAAAAGTTGGGACAAAAATTTAAACTGCTAAAGGCTGATTATGATGAGCTACCTAAAATTTACCGGGCCTGTGACCTATTTGTTTTACCATCCTGGGGGAGAGAGGCTTTTGGGATAGTTTATTTGGAGGCGATGGCTTCCAATTTAGCAATAGTGGCACCGGATGATCCCCCAAGAAGGGAGATAATAGGTAAGGGAGGAATCTTAACCAATACTGCAAATAGTGATAACTATTCTCAAGCGATCCAAAATGCATTAGACTTAAACTGGGCAAATGTGCCCAGGAAACAAGCCGAAAAATTTTCCTGGGATGAAATATCTAAATCCTATGAAAAAGTTTTTAAAGATCTGGGAAACAAATAAAATCACAATTACTGCACTTGTCCTTTTTGTCGCTGCGTTTGCCTTATTAAATATTAATTCGGCTAAACCCTTTTATGGAGAACATGATTGGAATGGGGTCAGATACGGCAATATTGCCAGAAACTATCTTAAGTACGGCCTATGGGAAACAAAATTTGGTCAATTAGAAAGCAGTGGCTTTATCACAAACCCCCAGTTTAAATATTTTACTCACTATCCACCAACATTACCGCTACTACTGGCTTTAAGTTTTAGTCTTTTTGGTATCAGTGAATGGAGCGCAAGGTTAATCCCGATTTTGGCAACATCAACTACGGTGGTGTTAATCTTTTTGATTGGCAATAAAATCGCAAATTTTAAAACTGGATTGTTATCTGTGCTGCTGGCGCTTGCCACCCCCTTAGTTCTTTATTTTGGTAAAACCCCGGTTCATGAGCCCTTGGTTGTTTGTTTTGCCTTAGTGGCATATTTTAGTTATCTTCAGTTTAAAGAAAATAAAAAAATACTTTTTAAAATTCTTTTTATCCTCGGGTTGATTTTGGCCCAACTTACAACCTGGACCGGATTTTTTCTAATTCCAGCCATGGTGATAGTTGCAATCTTAAAAAGAGATACCCAGGAAGTCAAAAACTTAGTACCTTATTTAGGTTTGTCTATTGCAATATTTTTATCCTATATTGGGTTTGTTTATTTTTTAACCGGTGCTTTTTTTGGGGGAGATTTAATAGGAGTAATGTTGCAAAGAAGCGCTGTTAGCCAACCAGGACATATTGATAATTTAAACCTGCTAACTTATTTAGGCCGATTGAGACTGTGGATGTCTAATTTATACACCATAACGTTATTGATTTTGGTATCGGTTTGGATTTTAAATAAAAAATTTCACAAACTGACAAATGCCGATTGGGTAATCATAACTTTGGGAATCTTTGGGTCAACTTATTTAATATTTTTTCCTAACGCTACCTATATTCACAATTACTTAGTCTTTTATCTCCTGCCTTTTATGGCACTAGCAGGAGGGATGGCAGTTACCAGATTAGCCCAATTGAAAATGTTTAAAAAGCATTCTTTAATTTTGTGTTTAGCTTTACCATTACTAGTGGTGGTAGAGAAAATCAATTTACTCCAAGCTTTAAACCAGTCAAATGCTGATAAGTTTGCCGTCGAAGTAGGAAGAGATATTAGGTTAAAAACCCAACCTAATGACATAGTCTTGATTAGCCCCCAAAAATTTGGTGATGCAGCAGATAATTTTTTAAAATTTTATTCTGACAGAAGGATAATTTATAGCCAGGATGTAACTTTGGTGCCAACTATCAAAGTAGTGGTAGATAGGACAAATCAAAGTTTCCAAATTACAAACTTAAAATGATATCAGTAGTTGTTGTGAGTTTAAATGAGGCAGATAAATTAAAGTTGTGTTTGGCAAGTGTTAAAGATTTTGCAAAAGAAATTATTGTGATTGATTTAGAATCAAAGGATAAGACAAAAGAAGTTTCAAGGCAGTATAAAGCCAAAATTTTTGAGCATCCTCCGCTTGCCTATGTTGAGCCGATTCGCAATTTTGCTATTTCCAAAGCAACCCAGCCTTGGGTATTAATTTTAGATCCTGATGAACAGGTTTCAGCTTCTTTAGCAACAAGACTTGTGCAGATTGCCAAAGAAGATAAGTTTTCGGCCGTAAATATCCCACGCAAAAATATTTTTTTTGGGCATTGGATTGCTCATACAAACTTTTGGCCGGATCGGCATATCCGCTTTTTTAAAAAAGGGGTAATTGTCTGGCCTGACCGAATTCATGCTCATTATGGCAAAAAGGGTTCACTACAAGTGAGTGGGTTGGTTTTGACACTGCCTGCCAGGCAAGATTTGGCGCTCAAGCATTATGGATATGATAACCGCAGACAGGTTTTTGAGAGGCAAAAACGCTATGCTGCAATTGAAGCCCAAAATAGATTTGAGGAGGGCGAGAGATTTTCCCCTTGGCAACTTTTTTGGATGCCAACTCGAGAATTTGCTGTTCGTTTTATTAAGCACCTTGGGTTTTTGGATGGATTTGATGGTTTATTTTTGGTTATGGCTTTAATGTATTATCAGATTTTAGTGCAATTTAATTTACTTAAACTCCAAGGAGTTGATAAAAAATGATTTGGTTAATTTTAAGTTTGGGACTAGTTCTAAGGTTAATTTGCCTGAACCAAAGTTTGTGGTTAGATGAAGCGATTAATGTCACGGCAGTAAAAGATAATGGTTTGATTGATTTAATTACAAATTATACAAGATTTGATTTTCACCCTCCGGGGTATTTTGTAATTTTATGGGTATGGACTAAGATTTTTAGTTATTCAGAGATTGCCGTCAGGATACCTTCGGTTGTTTTTGGTTTGGTTACTGTTTACCTGACCTTTTTAATCGGCAAAAAGATCCATTCTGCCAAATTGGGACTTTTGGCAGCAACACTGATGGCAGTAAATCCCTTGCATCTGTATTATAGCCAGGAGGCACGAATGTATGGCTTTGCAGCCATGGCGGTTTGTTTAAATTATCTTTTTTTACTCAAGCTGATTAGGCGGGAGCGTTATGCCCAAATTGGTTATTATTTAAGTTTGTTACTTGTTTTGAGTGCAGATTATCTGGCCTATTTTATTATTCCAGCCCAATTGGTTTTTTTGCTAATGCAAAAAGATAAGACATATTTTTTAAACTGGTTAAAGCTCTTATCAATTTCTGTTTTAACTTTTATATGGTGGATACCTTTTTTTATTAACCAATTAAACAGTGGGATTAGTGGGGCAAATCAGGTGCCGGGTTGGAGGGACGTGGTTGGATCATTTGGACTAAAACCGCTTGGTTTAACCTTTGTTAAATTTTTGATTGGTCGAATTAGCTATCCCAATAATTTAATCTATACAGCCTTATTTCTACCCATTGGTACTTTTTTTACTTATTTAGGAGTAAGGGGTTTTTTGAAAAGCGAAAAAAATAATAAGCTGTTGTTAATCTCTTGGTTGGTAATACCCACTGCCTTGGCCTGGTTTATTTCTATTCTCATCCCAGTCTATAGCTATTTTAGATTATTATTTTTATTACCTGCTTTTATTTTACTTATTAGTTTAGGGATTATTTTTTTAAATGCAAAATTACAAAGGATAGTTTTTGCTGCTGCTGTCTTAATAGAACTTACCTGCTCAACAATTTATTTGGTTAGTCCAGTTTTTCAAAGAGAAGATTGGAGATCCATGGTGATGTTTTTCCGTGATCAGCCAAGTAGCAGTACTGTTTTGCTGGAGAGTAATGAAAGTTTTCTGCCCTTTGATTATTATGCAACCAATAAATTAACTACTATAAAACAGATAAAGACCATCGGGACTTTAAAAAAATTCCCTGCATTTAAGGAAAACGATTTGAAAGATTTAAAATTGATTTTGTTGGATAAAAATAAAGTTTATTTGGTAAATTATCTTGTTGAAATTTCAGATCCTAATCGATTTGCGCAAAAAAAACTAAGTCAATTAGGCTTTAGGCAAACTGAAATCCATAATTTTAATGGAGTGGGTTTTGTATTTGAATATCAAAGATGAAAAAAACTATTATTTTTTTAGTCATAATTTTGGCATTTCATGGTTTTTTAATAACTAAACTTATCTTTTTCCCTTATCCGGAATTTTTTGTTCTTCCTTATTTAACCAACCAGGGTTTAGTACCCTACAAACAGATTCTAGATCAGCATTTTCCGGGTTTAATGTACTTGCCAATAAATTTTGATAATCTGGGTATGACCACCTCGGAGATAGCCAGGGTTTGGTTAATAGCAGTTACACTTTTAACCCAAATTATGCTTTTTATTACCGCCAGAAAAATTTTTAAAAGTGATAAAAAAGCGCTGGGTGTCTGTTTGTTTTACCTATTAGTTCAACCTTTTTTTGAGGGTTGGGTGTTTTGGATTGAAAATTTTTTACCGTTGTTTTATTTGCCGGCTTTTTACTTAAGCTATAAATTTATCACCGATAAAAAGAAACATAGTTATTATATTGTTTTAATCGGGCTGCTAATGGGGCTATCAATTCTATTTAAACAAGTAGCCTTACCGCTGGCGTTTTTATTAGGGGCATTATTATTTTATTACCAAAGAAATTTAAAAACTATTTTTTTATACCTTATAGGTCTATTACCAATCCCAATTTTAATGGTCGTCTATTTTTGGTTACTTGGAGCGCTTAAAGAATTTTGGTTTTGGGGAGTTTGGTTTAATTTAACAACTTATGCCAAGTATGGGCGCCCAAAGCCGGACTTGGCCAGTATTACAAGAGTAATCGGGGTATTTAGTCCTATCCTACTGATTCCTTTAATTAACAATCATAAACTAAGTTTATTACTAGTAGTATTTTTGATCGGTTCTCTTGCTGGTACTCTTGATCGATTCGGTTTTATCCACTTCCAGCCAGCACTGCCATTTTTGGCTTTGATTATAGTTTCATCCCTTCCTTGGCTTTGGGGTAAATTGATCGGTAAGCTATTAATTGTTGGATATTTTTTAGTGCTAATTTATTGGTTGAATATCTTTTTTAGGGGTCATTTATCTTCAAAAGTCTTATTTTTTGACCAACCAACCTTTGAGATCAGTCAGAAAATTAAGTCATTAACAAAACCTAAGGAGGAGATATTTATCTTTGGTCCAGTACCACATCTTTATCAATTAAGTCAGACAATTCCGGCGGGAAGAATTTTTGTTTATCAATTTCCCTGGTTTTTAATGGAATCTGAGGATAAATTTGTGATGGTCTTAAAAACCTCTACCCCAAGTTTAGTTGTTCGAGACCGAAGCGTTATAATCGATGGGCAGTCGATTACAAAATTTGCTCCCAAGCTGGATTATTACATTGAGCAAAACTATAATGTTATTGATAAGATTGGTTCAACGGAGTTTTTAAAACGAAAATGATTAAAGTCGGATTTGATATTTCGCAACTTGCCCATTTTGGTGGGGTTACTACCTATACTCAAAATTTAGCTTTAAAATTGCAAGAAAACAAAGATTTAGAGATGGTTTATTTTTATTCATCCTTAAGAAGACCTTACCGAGGAAATTTAAAAAATGTCAAAAAGTTTAAATTACCGCCAACTTTTTTTGAAGTCCTATTTAATAGAATTCATAATGTTCCAATTGAGCGTTTCATCGGTCCGCTGGATATTTTTCATTCATCTGATTGGGTTCAGCCACCGACTAAAGCCAAGAAGGTGACAACTTATCATGATCTGGTACCATTAAAATATCCTCAATGGTCTCACCCTAAAATAGTTGCTGTCCACAAAAGAAGATTAGAGTTAGTAGAAAAGGAAGTAGATTTAGTGATTACGGTTTCAGAAGCGACGAAAAAAGATCTACTAGAAATTTCCAGAATACCAGAGGAAAAAATAGTGGTAATCTATGAAGGGGTAGAGGATAGATATAAAATTTTGCCAAAAAACGAGGTCAAAGCATTTAAAGACAGGTATAATCTTCCCGAAACTTTTATTTTGGCCATTGGGGGGATTGGCGAGAGAAGGAATTTAGCAAATATAAAACAGGCGACTAAAAATTACAACTTAGTCGTAACCAGGGAAACGGTAAATATTCCCCACGATGAAATGCCGCTTTTGTATAACGCTGCAGACCTATTGCTCTACCCCTCCTTTTACGAAGGATTTGGTCTGCCAATTTTGGAAGCTCAAGCCTGTGGTACACCAGTTATTACCTCTAACTTGTCTTCGATGCCTGAGATTGCAGGTGAAGCAGCATTATTAGTTGATCCGGAGGATATTGAAGCTATTACCAAGCAAATTAAAAGCATTATGGAATCAAAAACTCTCCAACAAGAACTTAGTGAGAAAGGTTTAAAAAGGGCCAAAGAGTTTAGTTGGATGAAATGTGCTGAAGACACGATAAATGCTTATAGAAAAGTTATGAACCATTAAGCAAAAGCTTGATTTCCCGCTTTGCTTATATACAAGTTTGATTCTCGTTAACGTTCGAATTAAACAAGTTTGAAATTTTAATGAAATAAAAATATGAAAAAGATCTGGATTGACGCATATGAAGCAGTTGCGTCTCGTTTTAAAGAGTTATAACGGAGTTCTAAATATCAACTACCTATAGTTTACCACAACTAGCATTTCCAGTCAAGACTATAAATTTGTGCCTAAGTTACTATATTGCTCCTTCGGGTTTATTTCGGGTATAGTGAGTTAGAGCAAAGAGTCTGCCCCCTCTTTCTGCCCAGAGGGATAATGAAGCTCAGTGACGGAATTAAAAGTTATCTTGATTACCTGGTGCTCAGAAAGCTTACTCCAAAGCATATCGGACACCTTCAGACGAGGTTAAAAGGCCTTAAGCTTTTTTTGGGCGATATTGAGCTTGAAGCAATTACTCCTGAGTTAATCCAATCTTACCTAAGGACTCCTCACCTTCAAAAACTAGCGAGGGGGACTTTTAACCACTATATTGCTCATTGTAGAGGGTTTTTCACCTACTGTCATGACATGGGTTATATGCCCAAAAATCCTGCCCAAATGCTCCAATTTGTCAAAGAGGAACAAAGGATCATTGAATACCTATCTGTGGACGAAATTAAGCGGTTACTGCGAGTAAGATACCCCTACGAACATAACAAAGATGGTTATCAGATTCGGGATCAATTGGCTTTTAGATTAGCTATTTTTTGTGGATTAAGAAGTAGTGAGATTAGAAGTCTTCGTTGGGAAGATGTCAGTTGGGAACAAAAGGAAATTTTTATTAGACAGGGTAAAAATTTAAAAGATCGAATTGTACCAATCCCTCCGGCTTACAGAAAATTAATGAAGTGGTTAAAAGCAGCTTATTTGGCCAGAAGAGGAGCGCAGTATCATCAGCCCAAAGACGAAAATGAATTTGTAATTGATGGGTACTCTTATGGAATGAAGCCGTCTAGGCATGTAAAGATGCAAGCTCATACATTAAATCTGGCTTTGCGGAGAAATTTAGAGCACGCCAAAATAAAAAAGAAGTGGCCTCATATGCATATGCTTAGGCATACTTGCGGAACAATGTATGTCAGAGGAAAGCCTAATCAAAGAGGGATGGATATTAGAGTTGTGCAGGAGCTGCTGGGGCATACATCAATCAGAACGACTGAAAAATATGTCCATGTTGATAAATCACTTTTGAAGCAGGAAATGGAAAGGACCTCGCCTGTGTAGCTGATTTTTAGGCATAAAAAATGGACCCATATGGTCCCTGCTTTATCGAATAGTCAATCCCTAAGCTCCGATTCTCACCGCTATAAACAGAAGCTTATGGACAACCACCAGCAGGTGTTTTGCACGGAGGACGACCCACTACGTAGGTCTAGAGGCACTAGGCCTTATTGTACTACTCTTAACATAATGTACGATTAAAGACCTGAAAATGCAAATCAAAATTTGGTAAGAATATTAGTTATTGTATTTTAACAAATAGTTTTCTATTATTCTAGAAATTACTTCTAAATCACTAATAATAAAGTATGGCAATTCATGAAATAAGAGTAGGCAATACAGAAAAAGATAATCGTGGACAAGAAGTTGCTCAGGAAGTTCAAAGAACAATAGGTTTACCAGGACTTGAGAGGGTTAGAACAGCTAGAGTTTACAGATTAGAAGGGACAACTGAGGCAGAAGCACAAAGACTTGCTACCTCTTTACTAGCTGAATCAATAGATCAAATTTATACTCTAAACAAGCCTCTTATCACAGACACACCACAAGTTATTGAAGTAGCATATAAACCAGGTGTGATGAATCCTGAAGCAGCTTCCATTATGAAAGCAGCGCAAGATTTAGGAGTGGATTTAGCTGCAGCAGATTCTAGTACCGAATATGGATTTTATGGTTCAGTTGGTACCGAAGAAATAAATGCAGTAGTGAATAGACTATTAGTTAATAAAATAGTTGAAAGAGTAGTCACTGAAAAACCTGAAACCTTGATAATATCTGGTGAATCAGGACAAGCTGACGAAGTCCCATTGGTTTCTGCTTCACAAGAACAGCTAATGGCATTGTCAAAAGATAAGTTGTTTCTTGATTTAACAGAGATGCAAGTTGTTCAGGCATATTTTGACAAGTTAGATAGAAATCCAACTGATTGTGAATTAGAGATAATAGCTGCTAGATGGAGTGAACACTGTGGACACAAAACTTTTAATGCAAAAGTTATAGTTGATGGAGTAGAAAAACCACCTTTGTTTACCAGAATCACTGAAACTGCAAAACAATATTTTGGAGATGAAGTTATTTCCGCTTTTGATGATAATTCTGGAGTAATGAGATTTTATGAAGGGCAAGCTATCTGTGGGAAAGTAGAAACCCATAATAGCCCTTCAGCGATTGAGCCTTATGGTGGAGCGATGACAGGAAGTGGTGGAGTTTTCAGAGATATTCTAGGAACAGGGCAAGGAGCAAAAGTAATTATTTCAACTGATATGTTTTGTTTTGCTCCATCTGATCTAGATCCTGCTAAATTACCACCGGGAACCCTGCACCCTGACTATTTACAAAGAAGAGTTGTTGCTGGTGTTAGAGATTACGGAAATAGAATGGGAATTCCAACCAATAATGGATCTATTCATTATCATGAAGACTTCAGAGCAAAACCTACGGTTATAGTAGGATCTTATGGAATAATTCCAGAAAATAGAGCACAAAAGGGTCAAGCTAAGGTAAACGATTTGGTTGTTGCCATTGGTGGTAGAACCGGCAGGGATGGAATTCATGGGGCTACATTTTCTTCAGGTGAAATGACAGATAGAACAATCAATGTTAATTCCTCTGCTGTACAAATTGGTAATGCAATTGAAGAAAAAAGAATGGCCGATGCAATAGTTGAAGCTAGAGATAAAGATTTAATTAGAGCAATAACTGATTGTGGAGCTGCTGGATTTTCTTCAGCGGTTGGAGAAATGGGAGAAAATACAGGAGTCACAGTAGATATTGCAAAAGCCCCATTAAAATATCCAGGACTTGCACCTTGGGAAATATGGTTATCTGAGTCACAAGAGAGAATGGTAACAGCAATCGATCCGAGTAAAATCGAAGAATTTCTAGCAGTCTGCAAAAAAAATAATGTTGAAGCAACCGTTCTAGGAAAATTTGATGGTAGTAATAAATTAACAGTTAAATATGGAAAACAAACTGTAGCAGATCTTGATTATGATTTTCTAAAAAATGGTTTACCGCAAAGAGTCATGACAGCCCACTGGGAAAAATCACAATCTAATGAAGCTACCCCTGAATTACCTACTGACTGGACAGATACTTTAAAAAGAGTTCTATCTCATGGAAATGTTGCTTCAAAAGAACCGATAGTTCGTCAATATGATCATGGAGTTCAAGGAACAAATGCTTTACCGCCTTTTTCAGGAGAAAATTTTGATGGTCCTAATGATGCTGTTGTTTTGACTCCAATTTTAGGAAAACCTTATGGATTAGTGAAATCGCATGGCATGAACCCGATTCTTAATAGAATTGATCCTTACTGGGGAAGCGTTTGGGCAACTGCTGAAGCAATGGCAAATTATGTGGCAGTTGGTGGCGATCCAGACCAAGCAGTTTTGGTCAATAATTATATTTGGCCTTTCCCAGATGAGGAATCAATGGGCTCACTAGATCGATCGGTTGATGCTGTAGTTGATTCTATGAACGCATTACAAAGACCAGTAGTTTCCGGTAAAGATAGCTTATCCTCAACTTATAGAGGAAAAGACGGACAAGTTATAAAAATTCCTCCAGTTTTATGTATGTCAGTATTTGGAAAAATCCCTGATGTGGAGCGAACTGTTACTTCTGACATTAAAAGAGAAGGCTCCAGTATATATTTAGTCGGTAAGTTAGATGCAAATATGGGAGGTTCAACCTACTACGATATTAATGGATTAGTTGGTGATGAAGTCCCTAAAGTTGATTTAGGAACCTTACCACAGGTCTTAAGAGGTGTTCACCAAGCTATAAAAAGTGGTGAAGTTTTAGCATGTCATGATATTAGTGAAGGGGGCGTTGTAAGTGCAGTAGCAGAAATGGCTTTTGGCGGAGACTGTGGAGTGCAACTTGAGTTAGATGAGAGTATGCAAAGACCAGATATATTTCTATTTAATGAAACAGCCGGAGCATTTATTGTTGAAGTTCAGGATGCAGAAGCTGCAAATAGGCTTTTTGGTAATTTACCCCATATGGCATTAGGGAAAACAACTCAAGACAAAGTAATAAATGTAAAGGTCGGAGCAAACGATTTGTTTGCTGTCTCAACCAATGAATTAAAACAAGCTTGGCAAGAACCATTGAGGAGGATATTCCATTGATAGAAGTTGGTCCACAAGTCTGCGTGCTCAAAACTGATGGTATTAACTGTGATGAGGAGTTGGTAAACGCCTTTGCAACTGCTGGTGGAAGACCACGAACAGTTCATGTTAATGAATTAAGAGCCGGTGATGATAGTCTAAGAAATTATCAAATTTTAGCAATCCCAGGTGGTTTTTCTTATGGTGATGATGTTGCATCTGGAAAAGTTTTAGCCCTAGAACTTAATTCTTATTTAGGTGATCAGATAAATAATTTTGTACAAAGACAAAAAGGACTAGTAATTGGAGTATGTAACGGATTTCAGGTTTTAGTTAGGACTGGTTTGTTACCTTTTGGAACCACAGGAGAAATGCAGGCTACTTTAAGTCATAATGACTCAGGACATTTTGAATGTCGCTGGGTAAATCTCAAAGCGGAAGAAGGTAACGCTTGTGGCTTTTTAGAAGGAATGAACGGAACAGTTTCTTATCAAGTAGCTCATGGTGAAGGAATATTTTATGCTAGACAACCGGAGTTAGATAAGGTTGAGGCTGAAAAATTAGTGGTATTTAGATACAGCGACAGGCTAGGAAACCCAACCCAAGAATATCCACTTAATCCGAATGGATCATTAAATGCTATTGCAGGTATCACAGATCCAACAGGCAGGATTTTTGGTTTAATGCCCCATCCGGAAAGATTTATAAGACCAACGCAACACCCTAACTGGAGAAGAATGCCAGATTTAGAACCGCAAGGGCTTCCTATATTTGAAAAAATGGTCAGATATGTTGAACAAATGTAATTTTTATGATAGAAGCAATTCACTGGGATATGGATGGAACCATTGTTGATACCGAGCCTCATAATGATATTCACCTACCAATGTTTGTGAGAAGCTTAGGGGTCGAACCACCTGAAGATTTATGTGAAAGATTTAGAGGAAAAGATGCCAAAGCATTATATGGTTTCTTATTAGCGGAATATAAACTTGGGATGGATATTAATACTCTGATAAAAGATGCTCGACTCAGCTATCTTACTTATCTTAAATCTTTGCCCGGGTTAGCTACCACGCCCGGTGTTAAAGATTTGATTCATTCAATTGCACGAGAGGGTATACCACAAACAATTGCCTCTTCTGCTTCCCGGCAAAGGATTCACACTATTTTGGAGATTGTAGATTTGGCAGATTATTTTCCTGCTGAAAAAATTGTATGTGGGGACGATATAACTAATGGTAAACCATTTCCGGATATTTATTTAGAGGCAGCAAAAAGAGTTGGAAAAGATCCAAAAAGATCAGTGGGAATAGAAGATTCTAACACGGGTATAGCAAGTGTTAAGAACGCTGGGATGTGGTGTGTGGCGTTTTCTGGAGCTCATAATTCTAAACAAGACTTATCTGAAGCACACATTATAGTTACAGATTTTTCTCAGCTAAGCGTTTCCCAATTGTCTGAATTATCTGTAAATGGTAACTTAATTAAAGAATGTTAGAAAGACAACGATTAATAGCTTTAATATCAGGGAGTGGCTCTACTATGAACGCTATTGCGGAAGCTACCCATGATGGTAGATTGCCAAGAACCGAGGTGGCAAGTGTAATTTCGAGTAATCCGGATGCCAAAGGAATCAACAAAGCTCTGGCACAAGGTGTCCCTGAAAAAGATGTTTTAGTTGTTAATCCAGCTGATTACCCAAGTAGGGAAGCATATGGTGAAGCATTAATAAAAGCTATAACAAAAAGATCTCCAGATGTAATTGGTCAATATGGTCATGAGCCATTAACTCCAGCAAACGTAATAGAAACATTTCCTGGTATTATGATCAACCAGCATCCTGGACCCGTTGATCCTGGTCCTTACGATTTTGGAGGAGAAGGAATGAGTAGCGCTCCAAGAGTTCATGCTGCGAGATTAATGTTTGTTAGAGAAACAAGACGCAATAGATGGACTGAAGTTGTTGCTCAACGAGTTGCAGTAAATTTTGATGCTGGAAAAGTTCTTAGACGAGGGAGAGTCCCTATTACAAAAGAGGATACAGTTGAGAGCTTACAACAAAAGGCTATTCAAGTAGAATGGCGGGGTCAGATTGAGGCGTTACATGATTTTGAAGAAGGCTCTGTAAATAAGGGGTCTCATT
>OBEQ010336352.1_pt1 | contig 26964 bp, 34 predicted proteins | sample 1670901 | NCBI WGS metagenome assembly OBEQ01 (sample SAMEA104232315, study PRJEB22302) | groundwater metagenome | biome: forest; feature: aquifer; material: groundwater | place: USA | collected 2011-08-07 | depth 5.4 m | reverse complement strand
CACCATCGGTGAGAAGAATGATACTTTTCTGTCCACTTCCGTGTTTATCTAATTCTCGTTCAGCGTAGGCCAAAGCATATCCCAGTGGAGTACCACCACTGATCTCTAGTTTATCAACGGCCGTGCTTAAACGTGAATAATTGAACTCATCGATAGCGAGAGAACGTTTGACAACACCATCATCAAAATAAAATAATCCAGCCTTGATATCGTTCTGCATTTTTTGTTGATAATCGCGAATACTTTCGAGCATTTCAGTTAAATTTCTCTTTGCGGTAACAAGCTTCCTTTCTCCATCAACTCTTTCATGCATACTTCCAGAAGTGTCAACGATGATCGCAATATCTTTCTCACCGGCTTTTACGGGTCGGACTTCTGCTGGAGCAACGTTATAATAATCATCTATATCTTTCTCATCTGTATGCCTACAGCCAAAACCAGCGAGTAGTAAGGCGAGTGATCCTGCGGCAAGATAACGTGATGGTTTCATGATCTAGGGATTAGGAAAGGGGTTGGTTATAAATGTTTTGATGGGAAAAAAGAGAAAAGACATATAAAGTATTGAGTAGTTTTATTAATAATGGTAAGCCGAGATGAATTAATTGCAAAGTGTTATGCTAAAGCAGATAGGTTAGAACGAAGAGCAAGTAGGATAAAAGATGTTCTCGGTTCGATGACTGCTGCTCCTCCAAGAAAGTACATTGGCAGAGAAGAAGCTTATGATAGACTAGTAGAAAATAATCGAAGACAAGGAATTTCTCCAGGTAAGGTTTATACTTCGGCTACATGGAATGATGGTTTGGAACTAGGTAAGTTATACGATGCCATTTCTAAGTTTGCTGAGAAAGGTGATCCATTAGCACAAAAACTATTAGATTATTCTCGAGAGAAAGGAACAGACCAATTATACGCATTAAATGTGGGTGAACTAATAATAGAAAGAATGATCACGAGAACTTTAACAGAGAATGAGTATAATAGACTTCTAACAGAGGAATTTAAGATCCCATTCTAATTTTGAGTAAATATTGATAGAATACTTTCTATAGAAAAAAAAGCGCCAACGCCCGGATTTGAACCGGGAATCCCTTACGAGACAAGCTCTCAATTCTTACAAAGTAAGATTCCAGGCTTGCGCACTACCGGATTATGCGACGTTGGCACGAAGTGACCACGGCGCGCCCCAAAGACGGGAAAGTCTTTTAATGATGCGACGTTGGCAACTAGAGGGAGAATTCGTCGACTTCTTATTTAAATATTTCTACTGAGAAGCCGTTATAGAGATAGTTTTCCGGCAACTTCTTTTAATGTTTCATACACAAACCACGTTGCATGGGGGTATTGCTTTTTTAATGTACCAACATCATATCCCAAATTAAAAATTTCATTGAGTGCCAAAGCAACAGCAGGACTTCTGTTTATACCCCGAGAACAATGAACCAATAAAGCATCAATGGAATCTTTGTGTGCAGAAAAGTCTCGAATAATTGATTCGGCCATTTCCTCCGTAAACATCGTCGGATTTCGAAAACCTACTGTGGGAGAGCCTGGCCAGATATCATCGAATGTTTGTTCAACAATTCGCCGATAAAGAGGAGAAGCCGCTAACGGTTTTTTATCAAAATTATCACTATAACTTGAAAAAATACGAATGGCATAGGTCGGCTTTGTTGGTTGAAATTTCTGTGCGTTCCATTTATTGAAGATGTGTAAGTCCATTGTTAGCGAACCATGCTTAAAATAAAAATAGTGGCAGCACCGAGATTTGAATTCCCGAACCAAGAGCATTGGTTTCTCGGAATCTCCACGTAACCCAGTTTCCACTTAAGTTAGTCATCGGCCGAAGCCTCATCGCTCAAGACCTATGAGCGTGGCGCTATAACCAGGTTAAGCTATGCTGCCAAACGAGAAAGAAGAGGGCGGTTATAAAAAGGTTTTGGAAATTTAGAAAGAAAGTGTTTTAAATCAAGCTTCAAACCTGAGAAGAGATGGTTAAAGTTCTCAACTTTTGCGACCTAAATATCGCTCGCTATGGTAGAGGGGGATATAAACACTATTTAAATGATCCTCGCGTTGTAGTCGACCAACCGCCTAAATGTTTGAACCGTTGTTATGAATGTTCGCAATCGGCAATTGCTTTGATGGGAGAGATTGTTGATCCAACGAATGTCAGCCTCGACATCTGGGTTCTTCTACAAGGAAAGACTCCTACTGATCTCATAAAAAGTATTGAAGAAAAATTAAATGAATAATCTTTCCGGAGAGATGATTATTTTCAATAGTGATTTATATTGGACGATTATCAATGGCGAAGTTCTTTCGAGAAACGGAGAAAAAGAGGCATAAAAATGGGAGTAACATTATTAGAAGCGAAAATAGCAGTAGAAATGTATCTTGGAGAATATTACGCAGGGAAAAGACCCGAGGGGGATGCCATTGCGTCTGTCGGATATCAACGAATTGATCAAAGAAACAATTGGGAAATGGTCATTGGATTACGAGAGATTATTGATACACCAGAGAGACTAACAGAATACTACCTGAGTACACCGGTGAGATATGAATTTAGAATAGGACAACGAAAATTATTTTAATAAAGATTTTCTCTATTTCTTCAGTTTAAACAATTTCGCCACATCATCGACAGACATTTTTCCGGGATTATTGATGATCGAGTGCATACTTCCCCCGCCGTCGCCATTATATCTTGGGAAAATGTGAATATGCAGGTGGGCAACGACTTGGCCGGCAGCAGTATTCTGATTCCAGCCGACGTTGAATCCGTCTGGATAGAGAACGTCGCGTAATTTCTCCATCACTCTCTTGACGTCAAGAAGCAGTTCTTTAAACGATTTTTCATCTAAATCGAAGGGTGTGACAGCATGCTTCTTGGGAATTACAACAGTATGACCATTACTATGCGGTTTGATATCGAGAAAGGCGAGTGAGTCTTTATCTTCGTAGATAATATGCGCGGGGATTTCTTTGTTGATGATTTTACAGAAGAGACAGGTTTCCATTATAAAGAGGGATAAACGAAGATTTATAAATGTTCCTCAGATTTAGAATTAAATAATTAGAGAAAATGTTATTATACCAAGAGGTGGAAAAATGAAGATAAAATATCTAATCAGAGGATCAATTCTGTTGGTTCTATTATTGTCAATTAGTATTGTATTTGGCTTTTCCGGAGAAAAGCAAGGAAAAACAAGAGTTCTCGCTCATAACGAGAAGGAAGTATCAACAGCACTCTCAGAAGGATGTACAATTGTACGTCAAGTACGCACGTTGACGGCATTAGTCTGTGATTCAACTGTTGCTTCAACACTTGGCTTAACAGAGGATATTAGAATCACTGCTCTGGATACGGGGGCAAACACGCAAACGAGAGCAAACCTTGTTCAAGCGGGAGGTAATAATGGTGAGGGGAGAAAGATCGTTATTCTCGACACGGGTTACAATTATAATCATCCAGAACTCGCATCAAGCTTTCTCGGTGGACGAGACTTTGTCAATAATGATAGTGATCCGCTCGATGACAATGGACATGGAAGTCATGTCGCTGGAATAATTACGGGAGACGGAGTTGATGCTAAAGCACGGGGAATTGCCCCAGCTACAGGAATTATTTCCGGAAAAGTTCTTGATGCCACGGGAAATGGTTATTTTAGTGATATGGTTGCGGCAATTTATTGGGCGGTTGACGGTCCAGACGGGGTTGCGGGAACAGCAGACGATTTCAATGCCGATGCTATTAGCATGAGTATTGGTAGTTCTACACCGTATGTTTACAAAGGCTATTGCGATTCTGCTTTACCAGATTTAACGGCAGCAATAAAGTATGCCACAGACAGAGGTGTGGTAGTTGTCGTTGCAGCGGGAAATGAAGGTTCACCAGGTGTTTCAATTCCTGGCTGTGTCAGTTATTCTTTGACAGTCGGAGCTGTTGATAATAAAGATAAAGTCGCCAGTTTCTCAAGCAAGGGTGGGGCTGTTGATGTAACTGCACCGGGAGTGAGTATTTATTCTTCCTGGCTCGGCACACAATACAAACTTGCAAGTGGAACAAGTATGGCTACACCAATGGTTAGTGGAACAGTTGCCCTGATTAAGAAAAATCATCCGCTCTACAGCGCGGCACAAGTACAAAATGCACTTACAAAAACAGCAAAAGACTTGGGAAAAGTTGGCTGGGATTCCAGTTATGGGTTTGGCAGAATTGATGCCTATAGTGCGGTGCAGTACTAAGCACGAGAATAGAATATTTTTATTTTTTTTATTTTCTTAAATTTTGTAGAAGATAACATTTATAAGTGTCTCTAATATTGTAGAAATAACACGATGGCAGAAATAGAAGTCGATATTTTTCAGTTCAAACGACCCGGCGTTGCAGTCGATGTTATTCTCTTCACGATTAAAGATAATGATCTGCAAATTGGTTTGATTAAACGGGAAGAACAACCGCACCTGGGGAAATACGCTCTTCCGGGACGCTTTGTTCGCTACGAAGAACCGATTGAAGAAACAGCAAAGATGGCGTTGAAATTAAAAGGAGGAATTGATCCACAGTCTGTTTTTCTCGAGCAATTATATACGTTTGGACAGAATATGGAACGGGATACCCGGATTAGAACGATTAGTATCGTTTATTATGGTTTAATTGCATCAGGAAAGATTGACTTTCAGCAAGGAAATAAGTTTCAATGGTCTTCCGTCTATCAGCTGCCAGCGCTGGCTTTTGATCACCGCCAGATTGTAGATTATGCCGTAGAACGGCTGCGGAAAAAAGTGTGGGAGAGTAATTTTGCATTTCAATTAATGCCAGACGAATTTACGCTGACGGAATTACAGAAAGCATACGAAGTCATTCTCGGAGAAAAATTAGATAAACGGAATTTCAGGAAGAAGATTCTTGAACTGAAGATTCTGAAAAATTTGAAAAAGAAAAAGATGGAAGGCGTGCATCGGCCGGCGGCGGTGTATGGATTTAAAGAGAAGAAATAGTAGTAAATTTTGGATATTAATATGTTATTTTCCACAACATTTATATATTAGTGTGGTATTTACACTATTAAGAAGATCAACGGAGGTAACAAAAATGGTTGTCGGACCAAAAGAATTGAAAGAGATTATTGAAACTGAAGACCTGCCAAAGATGGAACTATTAGAAAAAAGAATCGATGCTTGTCTTAAGGATACATTTACCGGACAGGGTGGTGTTTACGTAGGTTCACAATTATTTTCAGATGTTCGTCCACTCCTTATTAATACAGTCTTAGATAAATATCGAGCAGCAGGGTGGGATGTTAAGTACGAGGGCGGTCAACGCGATGGTGACTGCTATATATTTACGCCAAATGCTTCTCCACCAGTAGAAGCAAAAACAAAAAGAACAACAAGAGATCATGAATGCGCAGCGAGAGTAGAGTATGCGCCAAGATTTGTAGAAGGATATCTAGATCGATGAAAAATTAATTGACGAAAATGAAAGACTTACAAAAAATATTGGATGCGATCCGGACAAATGAAAAGGAAAATGCACTCCAACTAGAAGAAAAAATTAATTGGACATTGAAGAATAGGACTTACGATAATCAAGATGGAACAGTTCATGCTTCCATCGATGATGTCACTTTTTGGAAAGCACACTCTTGGATTGGAGAGGCACTCAGAGAACAATATCAACAACAAGGATGGGCAATCGAACATATGAGTGATAGTCGAGGAGATGGATATTATAAATTTACACGAGTAAAAGAAAATATTATATCGGCGGATAAAAGATGAAAAAACCACAAACATTAGCGATGAACAATGAACTGCTCTTAGCCATCGCTGACTTCTATGAATATTCGATGGCACGAGCAAATCTCGAAGAGGATATTGCCGGTAAGCAGACGGTTTTTGATATGGTTGTAAGAAATGTCCCTACGGATAGAAGTTTTCTTGTTAACGCCGGATTAGAACAGGCAGCAGCATATCTTCTTGAAGCGAGAGGAAACGAAGAATTACGAGATTATTTTAAAGAAACAATGGAAATTAAAGACCAACCATTCTTAGATTGGGTAAGTACCATTAAATTTGCAGGAGATCTTTATGCTATGCCTGAGGGAACAATTTTCTTTGGACAAGAACCGCAATTACGTGTTCATGAGAAATTCGAAGAAGCACAAGTGTTTGAAAGTTTATTTCTCAATACGATTAATCCACAAACAAATGTCGCAACCACCGCGAATGATATTGCCAGCGCCACAACAAAAATTCTTCTCGAGGGAGGATCACGTCGCGCAACGAGCCCACAAAGCGCGTTATTTAACAGTCGGGCGGCACGCATTGGCGGCTTTACGGCATCATCAAACGTCGGATTTGGAATAAAGTATAATGAGAAAGTAGGCGGAACTCATGGTCACTCCTACGTGATGCTCCACCCAACGGAATATGCCGCGTTTAAAGCGCAGGGAAACGTCTTTGGAGACAATGGTTGTTTCCTGCTTGATACCTATGATGTTAAAAAAGCCTTTGAAACGGCGCTGAAGATTGTCGAAGAAGAAAAATTAAACAATTTTGCGTTCAGGATTGATAGTGGTGATCTACTGGAACAGGCGCGCTGGATTCATCAAGAATTAGCGGGGAGAGGTTTCACACGTGGACGATATACTCTTGTCGCCTCGGATGATTTAACCGCAGAAAAAATTGCTAACTTAGAAAAAAATGGTGCAGATATCGATAAATATCTTGTCGGAACGTATGTCGTTAATCCCGTGAAACCATTAGGCGGAGTTTATAAGTTGGCGGCGTTTCAGGAAGATGACGGAAGATGGGAGCTGCGCGGCAAGATCTGCGAAAATCCAAAAAAATCGACGCTCCCAGGAATTAAACAAATCTATCGTGTTAGCGCTGAAGATGGATACTATCAACGAGATGTCATTGCGTTAGAAGGAGAGAATATAGATACATATCTTCAGCACGATGAAACAGTTGAAGCATTGCTGATACCCATTGTAAGAGAAGGTAAACAAGTGTATGATTTCCCTTCAATTCGAGAGATCTCAGAACGACGTAAAGAACAGTTAAGCAAATTCCGCGATATTACTCAGTACCAAGTTATTGTCTCAGAAGGAATTCAAGAAGCACAGAGAAATATTCGCGCACAATTCCTTCATCAGAGATTATAGAGGATAATGGAGGACAGAAAATGACCAACGAAATAAAAATAGCAGAAATAGCCATCTATGAAACGGATGTACAGTTAGATTTTGTTTATCGAACAGGAGCGTTGTTTGTTCATGCCAATAAACCGTGGCAGATGAAACCGTACGGCGCAGAAGAAATACTTCCAAACATAATTCAGATTCATAACTATGCGGTTAGTCAAGGCATGATGATTCTTGGTTCGGTTGATAGACATTTTTACGAAGATGCAGAACTAGTTAGAAATCGTGACGGGGTCTTTGACGATCACTGTATGAACGGAACGGCCGGTCAATTAAGAATAGCCGAACTTGAACCGCAAAAAGATATTTATGTCAGAGCGAAAGACGGTCCCCTACAGGCACTAAGAGCGTATAGTCAAACAGAACTAGGACAGTTTCTTAAATCAGGAATGCAGATCATCTTTGAAAAACAAAGTTATGACGTAGGAACTAATCCTAATTTCAAAGAAGCATTCCAACTCGCAGTGAGAAATGGTTTGAAGAAAACAATTAATGATGGGGTGGCAACAGATTATTGTGATTTAGCTGCCGTCCTACGACAATTAGAATATGGTCGAGCAATTAATCCGGCGTTTGAAGTTTACGTGGTAACTGATGCGATCGAAGAAGTGAATATTGACTTCACAGGAAAAATAGACGCCGACTTTGGAAAAAAAGCATTGGAAAAGATGGTCAGTGCTGGAGTAAGATTAGTAACGACTAAAGATGTCTTAGAAGGAAGAATTGAGGGGGAAAAATAAAAAATGAAATTCCCAATCGCCGCAAGCGGCGGGGTATCTATTAGTTAGGAATTTCAATGTTTGCTGGGAACAGCATACATTAAACGAAGAGGTCGCCCCAAGGGGCGGGGTATCAACCCAGCAAACAAATGAAAATCGCACTCGCCCAAATGAATGTTATTCCAGGCAGACCTAGTAGGAATCTAGAGACAATGCTGCGGATGATTGACGAGGCAAAACAACAGCACGTCGATCTGATTAATTTTCCAGAAATGTGCGTTGGCGGTTATCTCAATGGAGATAAGTGGACAGAAGATGCTTTTTGCACGAATTTAATGAGCTTCAATGAGGATGTACTCAACGCGAGCCAAGGAATCGCCATTGCCTACGGCAATATTTTTGTCGATAAAGAGATAAACCAACGCGTTGGCGACGATAAAGCACACCCCAACAAGGATGGAAGAAGCAGAAAATATAATGCCGTTTATGTTGTGCAAAATGGTAAACCAGTTCCCCGGTTAAAACCAACGAAGTTTCTGCCAGACGGTGTGCAACCAAAAGGGTTGCTACCAAATTATCGCTTCTTCGATGATGAGCGTTATTTTTTCGGCTTAGAGGATATTGCCAAAGATTTTGATCTCCCGCTAGAAGACTTAGCCCAGCCGTTCATGATCGAAATCAATGGAGAACTAGTTCCTTTCGGAGTCGAAACCTGTGAAGATCTGTGGTGTTTTGATTACCGACGGAAAGGTAAAGCGCAGAATATTACAAAAATGTTGATAAATAATGGTGCGCGCTATATCATTAATTTGTCAGCATCACCGTGGACGTATGGTAAAAATGGAGCGCGCGATAGTAGAATTCAATTCCTCAAAGAGGAATCCGGCGATTCTTTTGTGCCGTTCTTTTATGTAAATTGTGTCGGAGCGCAGAATAATGGTAAAAATATTATTACATTTGATGGTGGTTCAACAGCCTATAATCAAGATGGACACTCCGTTGTATTAACAAGGGAGGCCTATGAAGAACAGTTGTTAATCATTGACGATGATGATTTGAATCGTGGACCGGTAACGAGAGCAGAAAAACCACGCATTGCCCAGAAGTTGGATACACTCCTCCAAGGAATTCGCCATATAAAAGACGTCTTAGGATTACAAGAACAACCGAGATATGTTCATGCGATGAGCGGTGGCGTTGATAGCGCGGTTACGGCAGCGCTACTTGTTCTTGCCGTCGGGGCTGATAAAGTACTGGGAATTAACGAACCAACACAGTTCAATTCTGAGAAAACAAAAAAAGCTGCAGCAGAGACCGCAGCAAAATTAGGAATTACCGCATATCTCGAGATAGCGATCGGGGAATTAGCCGATGCCAACGAGGCGCTGCTGTTAAAGTACGACCACTTTAGTATAAAACCATTTACGGATCTGCAACGCGGAAATATTGCGGCAAAGATTCGTGGCACGGCAATCCTCTCCAATCTTGCAGCAAAGCACGGGGCATTGTTTACCAACAACGGCAATAAATTAGAGGTAGCATTAGGCTATGCAACTCTCTATGGAGATATTAATGGAGCAGTGGCACCGATTGCCGATCTGACAAAAGTAGAAGTATTTGAACTTGCACGGTATTTGAATGAGCACGTCTTTCACGATGAAGTTATTCCAAAGAGCCTGCTTCCAGATGATTTATTCCGCTTCCGCAAAGATCAAATTCAACCCAGTGCTGAGCTGGAAAAAGAACAAGTCGATCCGATGAAGTTTGGTTATCATGATGCCCTCTTGACAATGATTACTGATTATACAAAAGCATCAGAAGAAGATCTACTACAATGGTTTAACGAAGGAACATTACATCAGCGAGTAGGCGCAGCATTAGGAAGAGATGGAGAATACGGCTATGCTTTGATGAAGCGTTGGGAAGTCGATCAATCTGAAGAATTTGTTAAAGATCTAGAATGGTTTATCCCAACAATTCAACGCAACATTTTCAAACGCGTGCAAGCACCACCAATTATTGTGACGAGTAAATCCGCCTACGGCTACGATATCCGTGAGAGTCTGTTACCGAGAGAGACGAGTAGACGATATGATGAGCTGCGGGAAGAAGTGTTAGCGATAGATGAATATCAACCAACAAAAGGAGAGAACAGGAGGAAGTGAAACAATGACACACACAGAACGGGAACGCTGCCCCTATCTTGCAACGGACATGATTATTGAATATAATGACGGAAAAAAATCAGGAATTGTCTTGATCGAACGAAAAAATTCACCGCTGGGTTTGGCTCTTCCAGGTGGTTTTGCAGTGTATGGTTTGACTCTCGAAGAAAATGCGAGAAAAGAAGCACGTGAAGAAACGGGATTAGAGTTTTTTATCTATGAGCCAGAACAGCCTTTATGTGTTCATTCTCAACCAGATCGTGATCCGCGCTCGCATGTCGTGAGCGTAACCTATGTTGGAAGAGGAGAAGGAATACTCTGCGCAGGCGATGATGCAAAGAAAGCGCATCTCTATACGCGTGAACGGGTGCAAGAATTACTTAAAGATGGAGCGCATCGCTTTGCTTTCCCAGATCACATTAGAATTTTAGAAAAATATCTAGCGAATGTAGATAAAAATAGACCAGAATATCGACGATGATGAGAGATGACAAAAAATAATAAAATATTAGGTACGGTTGGACTTATTGGCCGTTTCAAACCTCTCCACAATGGAGCAGTATTAATGTTAGAAGCCGTTTGCGATCAAGCCGAACAAGTAAAGATCGGCATCGGCAGCTGCAATAAGTATAATCTGCGCAATCCGTTTACGGCAGATGAAACGGAAGCAATGCTCCGAGCATATCTCGCCCCACGTTATGATAATTTTGAGATCATTCATGTTCCCGATTTCGCACAGATTCCGGAATATGCAGATGGGCAGCAATGGCGGAAATATGTTAGAGAGAACTTTGGCACGTTGGGGGGGTTTGTCTCAGGAAATGATTATGTAAGAAATTTACTCAAAGATGATTATGGGATGATTCATCTGGCAGAGATAATTCCAAAAAAAGAATTTATTGTGATGAGAGCAACAGAAGTAAGGCTGGAAATGGCAAGAGGAACGGAACGATGGGAAGAACTAGTACCGAGAGAAGTTGCAGCATATCTTAATGAAAATAATTTGGTTGATCGATTTAGGAGAGAGTTTGGAATACAAACACTCGCGCAATTAGATGAAAAAGATAATATATCAAAAACGGAAACCGCAGAAGAAGAACAAAGACATACAAGAGAAGAATGAGAAAGATGACAATGAGAAATATAAAATCTAATGAAGATCGTTTCATTGCAACAATGCTCGGCTTGGCTCTTGGCGATACGCTAGGTATGCCGGTGGAAGGTTGGAAGAAAGCACGGATTGAAAAATATGTTGGCAGGATAACTCATCCCATCAGTCCGGTCTTAGTCTATGGAAAATCAGAAGAATTAATCTCGCGCGATGAATTTGGTCCATTAAAATACTACACTCAAGATCTTCAACGAGGAGAATATACAGATGATACAATTTTATCAAAAGCGTTAGCAGAATCGTTAGTAGAAGTAGGAGATTTTAATCTCTTTGATATTGCCGAAAGACAAGTCGCAGAATATACGAAAAGACTGCGACCAGATGGAAGTGTGTTTAGCGGCTTTGGTAAAACGACGAGCGATGGATTTAAACGATTGATCGCGGGTGTCTCGCCTCTAGAGTCTGGAGTGATTGGCGGACCAGGTAATGCTCCGGCGATGAAAATGGCGCCACTCGGTTTATTCATGGCAGCACGTGATAGTTATGGTGATGAATATAAAGAAGGCTTACGTTGGGCGGAATTGATCGGAAGAATAACCCATCACGACCCACGCTCAATTGTTTCGGGAGTAGTGCAAGCGCATGCAGTTTATGCTATGATACACGATTGTTCTCGGAATGGATTCATCGATTCATGCGTCGATGTATGTCAGCAAAATGAACAACCCGTTAGTGCGTTGTTTCCACTGTGGCAAAAAGGATCGCTCTACACTCGGCTGCAATGGATTCAAGATCATCAAGATGCCTCGAGTGATGAAGCACACAAAAAACTGGGATCAAATAGTAATGTCTTCTGCTCGTATCCATTTGCTCTGTTCATGGTTCAGAAGTATTGGGATTCTCCACTGGAGGGATTAATTGAAACGGTTAATTCTGGTGGTGATTGTGACACAACCGGATCAATGTATGGGGCGTTAGCTGGTGCGAAAAACGGAATGGCCATTTTTCCGAAAGAATGGTTAGATGTGTTGGAAGGAAGAGAAGAGTTGGAGGAATTAGGAAGAAAATTATACTTATTAAAATGAAAAACCCAACCGCCGCAAGCGGCGGGGTACAAGAAAAGAAGCTACGACTTCTTTTCTGTACAGAAAGCTCGGGCTTTCTTGTATCAAAGATAAGGTATTGGTTTTTCGTTCAGAAAACATATCACCAATCTTCACCCAGTCGCCCCAAGGGGCGGGGTATGTTTTCTGAAATCATAAAGAGAAGAGGGATTGATAACGTTTAAAAACAGGATAAAGAAGGGCATGCCATGGCTTACAATAATGTCCTAGTGGTATATAAGAGAAGTATGTTTGAACTATATACTAATCAAACCAAAGCGGACAAAGTTACTAAAGCATATGTTGAAGCACAACCGGGATTAAAAGAGAGCCACGACATTCAAAAGAAAACCATTGAGACGGTTCTTGCAGCACTGACAAAACGGAGAATTGCACACAAGCATATCTGCCGTGCCGATCTTGGAAAAGAATCACTGTCGTTATACGACTTGGTTATATCTGTCGGGGGCGATGGAACCTTACTAGAAGTTTCACACTATGTTACGTCCACACCAATCTTTGGAGTTAATTCAAACCCGCAAAGCAGCATTGGATTCTTCACAGCGGCAACTGCAGATACAATTGAAGATAGTATTGTTCATCTTGACGATCTACCAAAGACAAAACTTACGCGCTTGCAGATTAAAAAAAACGGTGAACGATTGCCATGGTTTGTTCTTAATGACCTCCTTCTCTGTCATGCCAATCCGGCAGGAATGAATCGCTATACACTTGCTGTCGACGGAAAAACGTTCTCCCGCGACGGAACAGATATGTTGCGCAGTAGTGGAGTACTGATTAGTACTGCTGCCGGTTCGACCGGTTGGATCTATGAATGTGGAGGAGAGGTAATGCCTCTGGGTTCGAGAAGAATGCAATTTCATGAGCGGGATCAACGTAATTCTGGATTTCATTATGCTCATGAGAGAATAGAATTGTACTCTAAAACACGAGAAGGACGGATCTATATTGATGGAGAACATCTCAAACAAGACTTTACATTGGGGGATAGATTGATTGTCGAACAAGGGGAAGTATTAAATGTGATTGGTGATTTGCGATTAAAACGGGGATTCTTTCTCAGTAAAAAGAGAGGAGTGTCCTAGAATGGAACGTGTTGAGATTGATCTGGCGATCATCGGCGGCGGCGTAACCGGTTTAGCAACAGCATACAAAGCTTTGGAGGCAATGCCTGGGAAAAGCGTTGCTGTTTTTGAGAAAAATCTCTTTCTTGCTGAAGAACAGTCTGGAAGAAATTCAGGCGTTGTTCATGGAGGAATATATTACCGAACAGGATCAAAGAAGGCAGTTAATTGCGTGGAGGGAAATAGAGAGTTATATTCTTTTTGTCCTAAGAACGATATTGCTATCGCGCAAACGGGAAAGGTTATTGTTGCAACAAATCTTGAAGAGAAAAGATTAATCAAAGATCTTCTCGAAAAGGGAAGAAGAAATAACGTGCAGGGCTTAGAGATTATCACGGCGGAAGAAGTACGACATTTTGAACCAAATGTTAACGCCTTGTGCGCACTCTATTCGCCGACGACGGGAATTATTGATGCCGCCGGCTATGTTAAGACGCTGGACAAGCTCGTGAAAAAAAGAGGTGGAATGATTTTTACGGATGCAACAGTAGAAGCAATTAGTCCCGTAGAAGATCGAGCGACACTATGGGTCAGACAGAGTGGAGAAGAATATGATGTTATAGCCAATTATGTTGTCAACGCTGCCGGTTTACATGCAGATACGATTGGGAAGATGATTAATCCTCAGTTTCCCTATCAGCTACAGGGGTGGAAAGGAGAATATATGATCTTTAATTCTCAAAGCAGAACTGAATTGGCAATGCGAGGATTGAATGTGTATCCTACACCAAAGATCATTGAGGGTTTATTTGACGAACAAGGAAATCATAAGATAACATTGGGAACACATTTAACACCGAGATTTGAGTATAATGCGGAAGGGGTGGCGCAGATTGGCAAGACGCTATTAGTTGGACCAAAAGGATATCTGCTTGATGGCACAATCAGAAAGCCACTTCGGCGAAGCGATTTTGTAGAAGATCTGAAAAGGATATATCCCCACTTAAGATCAAGTGATTTACAAAAAGAGATGGTGGGAATACAAGTTAAGGTAGTCGGATATGATAATTTTGTTTTAGAGAAAGATCGACGTTTTCCCTATTGTATTCATGCGATTGCTGATTCTCCTGGTTTGACTGCCTCATTGGCAAATGCAGAGGAGATTGTGGGATTGATGAAAAGATAGAAAAAAGAAACAAAATCTAATCCGTCAGATACATCCTTCTTTCCAAACAAATACTTTCAATCCGGTCTTGTAATGATGCTGGAACAGTTGCGGGCTTTAGTTCAACCCATTCTTGAATATCATGGGGACCGCGGTTAAGATTAGGAATTTCTCTCTTTACGTAACGCAGTTCTGCGCCAAAGACAGACTCATAGGTTGCTTGAGAAGTTTGACCTGTAACCATTTGCATTTTGAGACTTGTCAAATCGTGGACGTGAACTTGCAAGTCTGTGGCAAGTGCTTCCAAATCTCCCTTCACACTGTGACCATCAACACCATCTTTAAGGTCAACTTCGTATAATACTGGTTCGTTAGAATGTCTTCTACTGGATTTGTAACCTTTTCCAAACATTGCTTGTAATTGATTTTTGTATTGATCTTTCATGGTTATGCCCCTTCCTCTTTTAATTTTGTCGCCAGATCTCTCAACGCTTTAATCTCTCCCACAACAGTAGAATAGACTCTGATCGTCTTGTTGTTAGCAGAATATTCTACGGGTAGGCTGAGATCATCGGGAAATGCTTTTCGTAATGAAACGGAGAGACAGAAATCTTCTAGATTGCCTACGGCAGTCGAATCATGTCTTTTCACGCGGGAGATTCCCGTACCATTAATGTATTCTGCCCAAGGATCACGCCAAAAATCTTGAATAAATGCTTCTTTTAACTCTCTCGCCTCTTCATATAAAGGATTATATGCTGGTGGCATTGCTGGCGGATATTTTGAGTCTGTTGTCTTTTTTTTAGTCATTGTTATCTCCTCAAAAAATAGATGGTCTATTCATTATATCGTGATTGTTTAGGCATACTAATGTCAGCAACACGCCGATCTTTAGCTAGATCATACAATAACCTTGCCGGCACATCAAAAGAGATGATATCACCCGTTTTATAAGCGACTGCAAAATCGGGGCCATATTGTTTCAGTAATGCCGGCGTCATGGCGTTTGCATCGCCATTCACAGTCATCAAACCATGAACTGTTTCTTCCAAAGTTCCGGCGTTCTGCAAGCGGAATAGTGTTAATTGAAGCGCAAGATCCAATTTCTGCTGTTCAGCGTTAGTCAAATCAGTTAAGTACGGTGGTGTAAAGTTCATAAATGGAATGGTGGAATAACATCTTAATAAACTTTTGGAAACTATTCAACACAAATTAGCCGGCAAGAAAAAATATTTTTGCAGACAGCGGAAATCTTCGGGAGTAGCATGGTATAACTTGTAACGAATGGACGAGATGGGAATGGAAGCGCCACCAGGCATTTCTTCGTGTTGTCCGAGAGCAGCAAGATAATAGGTGAGCGGAACTCCACGATCCGAGACTGTCCGCTCTAACTCGCGATAGCGATCAACGGGAAGATCGAAATGATAGGTCTCGCTCATCAACGCGGCGATATCACTGCGCGTGGGAGCAGATACTTCTCGAGTTAATGCTGGCAAAGATAAACGTCGACTATCTAATGAGAAAATATGATCCAGAGAAGGTTGATATATAATGAGACGTGCTTCTTGGCGTGGTGAAGCGGGACGTGGTGATTGTAGTGCGTCAGAAAGAGTATGTGTGTGAAACATAGTATGTGAAATAATGGTTTGTTTTTTAAAGGTTATGGAGAATCTGGAGGAACGCTGGGATAAAGACAAGAGAGGAGTTTATAGGATTGAACTTCTTTACACTGTTGGTGATATCGGTCTAACAATTGCGTGACTTCAAAAGTGACGTGAGAAGGATCAGACCGATAGTCGGAAGCTAAGCCCAGAAGTCTGTCTCTAAAATTATTATCTCGAATCATGATATCAATTAACGCCCAGCCATTTTTACCAAAGTTAGCAGTGAAATCGAAGACCCGGGGAAGTGTCTCTGCATCTTCTTTGGCAGTCTTTGTTCCATGCGAAAGCATGTTTTCAACAAAGCGACGTTGTAAGTCAAAAGGAACATTATATTCCGTGAAGCGAGCATAGATTTCTTTGGCGCCGCCCCACAGCGCTTCAGCAATGGTCATCGCTTCATCTTTACGAAAATGCTCGAGTGTCTTATCTATGGATTGGTCTAATGGATAGCCTAAATTAATGAAATAGAACGAAGTTAAGGCACGGAATGCCGAAATCATTTTCTTTTTCGTCCCATTTGTTCCAAGAACGACACTTTCTAAATCATCGCCGGTTACTTTGAGAATCTGATCGGCAACTTCTTTTGGAATTTTATGAAAACCAATAAGATATTGTTCCGGCGTGATTCCTGATGCCACGACGCGATCTTTAAATTCATCGATGCGATGTTGGAGATGGGCAGTGAGATCAACGTGATCAATCGTTTTCTCGTGATTAAAATTGAGGTAGGTTTTGTCATATTCTTTCAACCATTCAAATGTTTCGCTGCCGCCGACGAAGACGGCTTCTGTCAGAAGGCGAATGAGCTTTTTATCGTTTTCATTATAATGGGCGTTCAATGCGCTTTCGGCAATATCGTATTCCCCCGTGGTAAAGACTTGAACGGCAAAAGATCCCGCTTCACCAGCGAGGGCATTGTCTTGTTCGCCAAGATGTTTTAGCTCGTGGATAAACGTAGAATAATCTCCGGGACGGAAAAGAATGGTATTAACAGATGAAGATGCCTCGCCATACAATCGATGGTCGCCAATTTGCTGGAGAATAGTGCCGACTTCCAGTGTCGTGACGGATGATGGATCAGGAATTAGATCATCTGCTTTGAGAAACGTCAGCCATTCTTTGACGCGCTCAACAAATTCATCGGGCGAGCGCTTAACATAAAAGGACGTGCCACGAATTCCGGCAACGGAAAGAAACGAGGAGTATTGCGGTTCTTCATCTTGTCTCTGAGGATGATCCAGTGAAGTCCCAGTCGAATCAAGAGGGGCGTGTGAAAATTGAAACTGTGCCGGTTGAAGGTCTTTAATATCGCTTAAACGATCTTCTAAGTGCTCTCGATAGACTGATGTTTCGGAATAGTCTGTATCTGGTTGAAGATACTTAGTATAGATCTCTGAACAGGCTGGACGAAGCATATAGCCAAAGAAGAAAACAGGCACACTTAACATAGTGGAAATGAAACTCCATCCAATCCAACCCATTTTCTTCTGTTCTGTTTTCTCTTCTTTTTTTTCTTCTTTTGAAGGTTCTTCTGTTGGAGAGAGTGTTGTTGTTTTCAAATCTTCAGCAACACTGCTGACTATCTCTTCCAAGCCTTTCGATTTATCTTCATCGCTCATCATCTCTCCTTTTGGAGGAATATATATAAATATTCGTGAAGAATTTAGCATTTGTTTAGAATGAACACAACTACTAAAAAAATACTCGTTGGTCTCGTCAGTAGTCTATTTCTGCTGGGAATGACTGGCTGCAAAGAGAGAACAGAAAGTAATGCAGATTATATTTTAACAATTAATCACCAACAATACCAATTCTCTAATCAAACAGTTAGGCAACTAACGCATGATGAGGATCAGCAAGCGCGCTACGGAGTTATCTCAGATATCCACGGAGAAGTTGAACGCATCGCGCCGTTCATTAAAGAATTAAAGAAACGAAATATCGAAGCACTTCTTGTGCCCGGCGATCTCGTCAAGAATGAAGAGCTGCGCTACGGTAGAGTGGATCAACAAAATGATGAACAAGAGTTAGAAGCGGTGTTAAAAGAGTTAGGAAAATCAGATCTTCCGGTATTTGTTATTCCGGGAAATCACGAAACGCAGGATGAATGGAAAACGGCAATGGAGAATATTCATTCAGCGTATCCCAACATCATTGACATGAATAAATACAGAGGTGTTGATGGTGATGATGCCGATATTGTTAGTTTGCCAGGTTATCAAATAAGAGAAATTCCAGGACGAAAATTTATTCCCGATGACGGTTTCTGGGCTAGTCCGGCGATGATTGATAAATTAGCAACGCAACGGCAAGGACTTGATGATGTAGTTGTTTTACTAACACACGGACCGCCGGCGACAGGGGTAAACCCAGGACCGGGAACTGTTTCCTCGGGCGAAGATGTCGGGGACAAATACACGGCAACAGCGATGAAGCAAGACAACATTTCTTTTGCCGTTGTAGGACATATTCACGAAGCGGGCGGTTACGCCGCGACACTTGATGGTAAAATTGTCCACGAAGGAGAATGGTCAACTGGTTTTGTGGCAAACTTTGGAACTCTTGAAACGTGGAAGAATAATAATGGCAAGACCTATAATGGAATGGCGGGCGTTCTGACGATTGATGGGAAGAGAGCGAAGTATGAAATGGTCTTTCCACAAGATTAATAAAGCATCATTGAAAAATAAAGATGATGGAACATAATGCGATCACTGTTGAAAATCTTACGAAGAAGTTTGGCGACTTTACAGCAGTAGATGGAATTTCTTTCAGCGTCAAGCAGGGAGAGATTATTGCCTTTCTCGGGCCAAATGGAGCAGGAAAAACGACGACGATCAAAATGTTGACGACACTACTTCATCCGACGAGTGGAAAAATTCTGATCAATGGTTTCGACCCGGTAAAAGAGCAGCATGATGTTCGCCGTTCATTTGGGATTGTCTTCCAAGATCCCAGTTTAGATGAAGAGTTAACGGCGTATGAAAATCTAGAGTTTCACGGTGTATTCTACCATGTTGCAAAGGAGCAAAGAAAAGAAAGGATCGAATACTTGTTAAAGTTTGTCGAACTGTGGGATCGCAAAGATGAACCAGTCAAGAATTTCTCTGGTGGAATGAAGCGACGACTCGAGATCGCCCGGGGATTAATTCATCATCCAAAGATCTTATTTCTCGACGAGCCAACATTAGGATTAGACCCGCAAACACGAAATCATTTATGGGAGTATATTCGTAAATTAAACAAAGAAGAGAAGATGACTGTTTTCTTCACAACTCATTATATGGAAGAGGCAGAGAAAATTGCCGATATGATTGCGATTGTTGATCACGGAAGAATTATAACACAAGGCACAGCTGCAGCATTAAAGAAAGAAACTGAAACGACATCACTAGAACAAGCATTTTTAAAATTAACGGGACATTCCGTACGAGAAGAGGGTGCCTCAGCAATGGACGGATTACGGATGAGCAGAAAAATGTGGAGGCGATGAGGATGGGTGCAATTTATATTATGTGGCTACGCCAACTCAAACGCTACTGGCGTTCTCGAGCGAGAATGATCGGATCACTCGGTCAGCCTTTGCTTTTCTTATTAGCTCTGGGTTTCGGTTTTGGACCTATTTTCGAGAAAGCTGGCGGCGGAAATTACATTACATTTCTTGCTCCAGGAATTATTGCAATGAGTATCTTATTCACGGCGATGTTTAGTGGGATTGAAATTATTTGGGATCGTCAATTTGGCTTTTTGAAAGAAACATTAGTTGCACCGGTGTCGCGGACAGAGATCATGCTCGGTCGAACTCTCGGTGGGGCAACGGTTTCTTTTCTTCAGGGAATTGTTGTGTTGTTAATCTGTATGCTGATTGGATTTAGAGTTACATCATGGGTTTATCTTCCTCTGGCGTTACTGTTCATGTTTTTGATTTCATTGTTATTTACAGCCCTCGGTACGGGAGTTGCGGCGCGGATGCAGGATATGCAGGCGTTTCCGCTGATTATGAATTTTCTGATCATGCCCATCTTCTTTTTATCAGGAGCATTATTTCCGTTAACGGGATTGCCGCGAGCGCTTGAAATCGTCACGCGTTTTAATCCATTATCGTATGGTGTTGATGGCTTGCGCGGCACGATTACAGGAGTTAATCATCTCGGCTTAGGGATGGACTTTATGGTTGTAACGCTTGTTACAGCAATTATCTTGTGGATCGGAACATATCTGTTTTCAAAAATTGAAGTGTAGAATGACAACGGGAAGTAAAATGGGCGCTAGAACAGAGTTGTCGGCAAAGCAACGCGAAGAACTGATCCAAGTATTGAAAAACCGTTTTGAAAAAAACATAAACCGCCATAAAGATATTGAATGGTCTAAAGTAGAAGCAAAGCTGGAGGCTAATACTGAAAAATTGTGGTCTCTTAATGAAATGGAAAGAACCGGCGGTGAACCGGATGTTGTTGGTTATAATAAGAAAACGGGCGAATACATTTTTTATGATTGTTCGGCAGAAAGTCCTAAAGATCGTAGAAGTTTCTGTTACGATCGCCAAGCCCAGGAGTCAAGGAACAAATTTAAACCAAAAAATAGCGCCATTGATATGGCTGCTGCCCTGGGCATTGAGATTTTAAGTGAAGAACAATATCGAGAGTTGCAAACGCTTGGTGAATTTGATACGAAGACGTCGAGCTGGGTGAAAACACCTTCTGAAATTAGGAAACTCGGCGGCGCTCTCTTTTGTGATCGTCGTTACAAGAATATCTTTATTTATCATAATGGTGCAGAGTCTTATTATGCTGCTCGAGGGTTTCGCGGCTCACTGATGGTCTAAAGAGATAAAGATAAACATAAAAAATAAAAAATCCTCTATTGTTATCTCATCAATTCCAGCGCTTGTTGATAAAACCTATTCGCTCTTCCAACTAAATTCTGAGTTTGTTGTTCGAGTAATCCACCATCGGCAACAAGATCTCTTCCTTCTACAGCTTTTTGGTGAAATCCATAGACTTCTTCTACGGGAGGAATTCTTCCCGCCAAACCATAGGAACAGATAACAAGACCATCAATCGAACGGTCATCAACGGCTAGTCCGGCAGTTAACATCGGATGAGTCAATACATCTTTCCCCGTTGTTGTTTTTGAATAGCCAAGAATCACGGGATTTGATGCAAGAAGTCGTTGAATAAATGGTTTTGCAGCGGGATTTGCTGACTGTGCTCTCATTGCTAGCCCGATCTGACCAGCTATGCCACTCGGTTGCTCCTCTGTTGCCAATGGAACTAAATCTACTACGTTCAAACCAACATAACCAACCGTTCCTGCTTCATTAACAAATCCTCCGCTCGGACCATAGAGTAGTTTGACATCCGTTCCGGGAAATTTAAGAATTAATTCACCGGGTCCTAGGGTGCAGCATTGTCTAAAATTTTCTGTTTTGTACATAAAGATCGCCTCCTTTTTTGGAGAAGAGTGAGGAGTGGTTTTTAAAGATTATTTACGGAGAGAAGATTATCTAAGTGCAAAAAGAAAAAGCAAGTAAAGACTCACTGTTGACATGTTCATTTCTCTGAATCAAATCAAGATATAATTGCCAAGCTTCTCGACCGGCATCAAGTATCTCTTGGACAAATGTAAACGCAACATTATGTAAACCGTTGTGCGCCGGATTCTCAAGAACAAGGGCATCAGCGAGGTTAGCAATGTTATACTCTTTGACGGTTTTCATCCAGGCCAGGGAGAAGGCGTAGGCCTTCGCTTCTTCATCGTGTTGATCGGGTAACGTTTCTGTTAAGACGTGTCCTAATTCGTGACCGATGGTGAGCATCACTCTGGCGAGAGCATCACGAAGAACAAATATTTCCGATATTCCCCTATCTCTCGTTCGGTTGAGAGAAAGACCAATTATTCCAGGATGCGGCGCAATTTTACGAAATTCTGTTTCAGGAAGAACGCTGAGATTAATGTGGTTGGGAAAAGGGAGGTTAAACATCCTTTGGAAGGCCTCTTCAATGAACGGTTTAATTTCTTCAGCGTCACCAATGAATACGCCTTCTTTCCCTAGTCGAATAAAATTATCCGGGATAAAATGGTATTCTGTATGACTTTTTTGGAAACGAGTGTATTCTTTTGCTGAATCGTAACCTTGTGGATTAAATCGGGAGGTAATGGTATAAATCGATGAACCATACAATGCCGGAGAAGGTGTATGGAGAGCAACTTGATAGGAAGGTTGAAAAGAAAGATGGGCAGAAGATTCTAATGGAGAATTATCTATTGAATATTTGACAGGAGAAGAGACTAGATACTCTAAGCGACTTCCTTGGGAAAAGTACATTTCTCCGGACTGTGACATTGAATACATAGATTAGAGAAGATGTTTTACCAGAATTTAAATTTGATGAAGAGTGGTGAGACAGAAAGATCAAAAGGTAATCTTCAACAGGGTGTTCGTGCAGCCGGACGATAGAGCGCATAAATCACTGGATCATATCTTTTTTCCAGAGCTTCAATGACTTGATTTTCTGTTCCGTTCTTGACAGTAAGCATATACATCAAAGCTAATAGATTTTCATCTTCAGATGCTTTTGGATCATACTTCATGTCAGGAAAAACTTTTTGAGAAGGATAGGCTGCAACAAGAGTGTCAATAGTCAATTGATCGGTTCCGGGTTTGATCATTAAGCAGAGTTCACCGGGAACGTATTCTAATTTCTTTGCCATTGATTGAATAAAGAGGAAGAAGTATTTTAATTTATTGCTTCACCAAACAGTGATAATTTCTCCCAAAAAGTTTAAAAAGTAACTCTTGAAAAAGAGAATAATGGTAACCACAAAGGTTGAAGCCCATCTTGGACATCTTGTACTACGAGAAGCAAAAGTAATTGAACTAGCGCGTGTTCCAGTGAATGGCGATAGATGGCAGGATTCCGTGATTCTTCATCCGCGCTATGTGCCCAAAGAAGTGGAACATGAAATTTTTATTGCTCGCGTTTATCGTCGAGGAAGAACGGTAGATTTATTTTTAGATGAACCGATAACGGTTGATAGTGTTGCGTATGGCATTCTGAATTTCAAAGGTGTTGGGGCAGATCTTAACGGGCTTGGAACGTTCAATGAGCCAGATTTGGTTATTCATCCTGATAAATGGTATGATGGCCTTAATTGGGTTCCACGAAAGGAAGGAGATTGTCACGGTCGAGTCTGGGGCGCTGTGACAAAAGGAAAATCACGACGAGAATTTCCCGCACGCTTGTTTCACGAACATAACATTCCTCATGCACCGCACGTAGCATTGAATGAGATACCTCCAGAAATTGCTGATTCTATTCGAAAACATGCTCATGGAAAAGAAAGACATCGTCTTGTGCAGCTTGTTCGCGGATTACAGACAAATATTCGGATCGATAATTATGGTTTGCTCAGCGATGAACAAAAAGAAGATCTTGATATTTCAACAAGTGCACGAGCAGATGCCAGTCTGATAAACGCTCAATTCACCCTTGCCAGAAAAGGAAAAATGTTAGGCTTTGTGGGTCAATTTGAAGAGAATCAATTTATTGATGGAAAATATACTGATGCAGAGAATCTTTATTGTGATAAATTAGGGTTTGGCGATGCAGCAGATTTCATCGTCAAAGTAGTACGACATTATGTGGGATATTATTCTCCTGTAACAAATACTAAATTCTATTTCGAAGAACTCAGTAGAGAAACTGGGTTAGATTGTAATCTTGGTTTAGTTCTCTGGGAATTAAAGGGGAGAATTATTTCTAAACTAGAAGAAATAGTGCCAAGAAAAAATCAGCGTAGGAGAAGCGGAGAATACGACTCATAACCATGTCACTCAAACCACCTGAAGCCCATCTTGGACATCTTGTACTACGAGAGAATAAAGCAATCCGCCTAGCGCGTGTTCCAGTGAATGGCGATAGATGGCAGGACTCCCTAATTCTTCACCCGCGCTATGTGCCCAAAGAAGTGGAACATGAAATTTTTATTGCTCGCGTTTATCGTCGAGGAAGAACGGTAGATTTATTTTTAGATGAACCGATAACGGTTGATAGTGTTGCGTATGGCATTCTGAATTTCAAAGGCGTTGGGGCGAATGCCGATCGCCCGCTCGTGATTCAACCAGACGATTGGTGGGGTAACCAAACCTGGGGATGGATTCCACGAAAAAATGGTGATCCCTATGGGCGAGTCTGGGGCGCTATGACGAAAGGAAAATCACGGCGAGAATATCCGGCGCGGTTGTTTCATGAATACGGAATTGTTCATGCGCCGCATCTTGCGCTCAACCAGATACCATCTGAAATTACTCGCTATATCAGAAGAAGTGAGCATGGAACGGAAAGGCATAATTTAGTGCAGCTTGTTCGAGGATTGCAGACAAATATTCGATTTGATAATTATAGTCTGCTTACTCCAGAACAAGAACAAACTATAGACCTCGAGGGGATTGCCAGAGAAGATGCAAAATTAATCAATACGCAGTTCGCTCTTGCGCGAAAAGGAAAGATGCTGGGATTTATGGGACGCTTCTCCGAAAACCGTTATATTGATGGAAAATATACTGACGCCGAGAATCTTTACTCAGGGGAATTAGTGTGGTGTGATGCAGTTCATTTTCTGACCAATATTATTGATAGCTTTATAGAATCTTTCAAAGTGTACAATGCAAGATTGAAATATTACCAAGAGTTAGAACATGGAACGGGGTTTGCGTTTACTTCTCTGAGGGGAGATTTTACGGCACAACGATTACTGCTACAAGAACTCGAAAAGGCAACGGAAGGAAAATATAAAGCGGATTATAGCCAAACGGGATTTTAGAGAACAGAATATACAACAGGAATAAAGAAAAAAAAGAAAAAAATACTTACGCTCCAATCTGCGCAACTTTAATCTTGAATGTCAATTTCTTCCCGGCGAGCGGATGATTCAAGTCTAACGTTACCGTTTTATCAGAAACTTTGGCAATCGTTGCGGGGAATTTTGATCCATTGGGAAGGCCAATAACCATACCCATGCCCACCTTTGGTTCTTGCTCTTTGGGCAACTGCTCACGTGGAATTTCTTTAAGCATTTCGGGATTGTGCTGGCCGTAAGAATCTTCTGGTGAAAGAACTACTTTCTTCTCCTGACCAACTTTCATGCCGATAACGGCATCATCAAATCCTTTAATTAATTGCCCCGAACCAACTTCAAATTCTAACGGTTGGCCATGACTTTGAGAAGTGTCAAATACTGTGCCATCTTCTAACGATCCTTCATAATCAACTTTAATTGTATCTCCTTTTTTTACCGTTGCGACAACCATGGTTATTACCTCGTCTTTATGATTTCTGAAAAAAAAGAGAGATTATATTTAAGTGTTGCGGTGAAAGAGAACACCATTGTGACAAAATCAGATTAAACATTTCCGTCAACAAGTATTAAAAAGAAAAAGAGAATTTTCGCTGACAATGACACTTTTCGGTTTAGATCTGGCGCAAGATCAAGAGGGAAAATGGAAACTGTTTGAAATCAACGGGGCTAATTCAGGTATGCCGGGATTCAACGCCATCTACGGAGATGATCGAGTTCAGAAACAAGTCTATGCCATGCTCGGTGAACGCTATGGGGAACTAGCGATCAATACGGAAGCGAGCAGCGCGCAACGATTTGCTGAGGAACATACGCTTCGCGCAGTTGCGCAATGATTATGGCGGTTGTCGTGGTTTGGACAGAGGCAGGAACGAAAGAATTTCCCCCACTTATTTTCAGAGAAAGCGCAGACTGAATGGCTGAGAGAAATAAAGTCAACAGTAAATTCTACTTTTCGATCACCTTTTCCCGCATATCAGGGACAAGATTGTACGGTGTGGAACTGGTACAATGAACGAGTAAAACAGCGCACGGTTAATTCTTACGTTGCACAAGAGCTAACGACAAACAAATTATTGCAGTATATTTTATTGAGTAGAACAGCTGTGCAACAACAATTAATTCCATCGGCGTTAGTTGGTTTAGGAGCAACACGCGGACCAGAACTGGAAAATGTTTTGGCGCAAGGTGAAGAACAATTTATCTTCAAACCGTTATGTGGATTGCAGAGTATCGGAATAAATGTTCTTTCACGCGAAGAAGCGGAGAAGTTCAAGGAAGAAGAGGGGACGCTCTGGAAGATGTCGATGGCAGAAGAATACCGTCTGCTGAGCAGGAATAAGCCAGTTTATCTCGACCACCTTGTTGAAAGAGGAGATTTCACATTTGAAAAAGCAGTGGGATTAGTTCAGCCATTGATTGATACGAGAAAAATTGCGGGTGGCGAGGTATTTCATACGGCAATTCGCGCGATTGTCTGTAACGAGCAATTTGTTGGAGCGTACATAAACTACAGTGACGTACCCCAGGTACATTATTCTCATACGAAAAAAGTAGAATTATTTGAAGAGAGAGGATTTCCACAATTGTGCGAGAGAATCGTCTATACGTTTCTTGATGAAAGCAAGAGATTAGATTCAGAACGTTTTAGAACGGATTTATATCAACGATTCTTTCGAGAAAGAGGTCGGATTGAAAGAACGATGATACCGATTAATGGAGTATTAAATACGGTTAAGGGGATGGTGAGAAGAATTTGAGGAAGTCATGAAAGTGCGGGAAATCGTCTCACCTCGGCTTAAAAGCTGAGGCTTGGAAAGAGACGATTTCTCAACCCCGCACTTTGTGACACAAGAAAACAAACAAAGATTTGTTTTCT
>OBEQ010970848.1_pt1 | contig 26970 bp, 21 predicted proteins | sample 1670901 | NCBI WGS metagenome assembly OBEQ01 (sample SAMEA104232315, study PRJEB22302) | groundwater metagenome | biome: forest; feature: aquifer; material: groundwater | place: USA | collected 2011-08-07 | depth 5.4 m | reverse complement strand
ATGGGGATACCGAAATCAGGAAGGCCCATTTCAACATTGGTTTTGCTTGCTTCAAACTCAATTTTAATCGGAACAACGTAAGTATTTTTTGGTTTCTTCCAGTCATATGTTAACGAGTGAGCAAGTTGAATTAAAATAAGAAGCAGGGGTTTATCCTTAAGAAACTTTCTTATTCCTTTTAAAACCCGTCCATGAACTCCTGTTGCCCCCCCCCACTTCAATAGCCCTGCCTGCAAAAGAACCATCGGGTAACGGAGCAGAAATCTCGCCGTCGCATGCACTTTTGAAATTAATCGTTCACCCACATTTTGGGCGATGAATCCAACGACTAATTTTCCGATTTTTGCTTCTTGTTCAAATGCAAAAAGAGGAAGGTCGGCGAAAAAGAACCCGTCGGCAACATAAATACTCCTTTCCTTCCAATAATAGGGCTCGAAGAAAAGAGGAAGCCTTGTAGACATGCTAATTGCTTGGTACAAAGGAGTATCTTGATTCTCGCTCTCACTGAATACGATCTTTTTATTATTAGTAATATCGGTGGCTACAATTGTGAGCGGGATTATCGGAAGCCCTTTTTGCGCTTGGCGTTCTCTCAAATTTCGGAAGGTTACGTTTGGACCTAACTGGCCTTCTATTGTTGTTTTAAGCCACTGCTCTAACGCCTCGCCTTTGTGAAGACCGCCATGATGCCAAAGATTGTCGATCAATTTTCCAGGCCTGCTGTCTTTGACAAAACTAAAATTTTGTTCCATCGTTAACTCATCAATTTTATCATTTGATAATCCTATCACTTTAAGTACACCCGCAATTCCGCCGGAAGAATTAGCGGAAATCGCCTCTACTGAAAAACCGTTCTTTTCAAGCACTCTAAAAACGCCTCCGTAAGCAAATACCCGTTCTGCTGCACCTCCAAGTGCTAGAGAAAGTTTTTTCTCTTCTCGTTTACGTGCTTCACGCTGCGAGTCGGGAATGGCATAGCCCAATACATTTTGCCAATTGATAGTTTCGACAGTTTCCAGGCTCTCCTCCAAATAAAGCGCTTCTGCCATCGGAAGAATGTTCAAAAGGTTATAAACGCCCAATGGAAGTTTTTTCTCACCAAGAATGGACCCTTTAGGATACTTCTTAAAATCAAATGTATGCTCTTCATTCCACAACCTTGCTCGAGCATAAATTCCTTTGGTAATCCCTAATTGATTTTCATGTTCCACAAGTTGTTCAATACTTAAAACCACACCATTAGATACTGCCGCCGTAATGTGGAGATGTTCAAAAGGACTTACAGCAATATCTCCGGTAAAAGAACCTCTGTCTTTCAATGCGTCAATCAAATAACTCAATGGTTGAATTGGTTGAATTTTGTTTTCTGTTTCTGGTTTCATCCGTAGTTCAGAACGAGGAGATGAAGGATTTTGAAGTTCAGGACGCGGCGCGATTGGTTCTTGTTTTTTCTTTCCCTTCGTTAGATTATCAATGAGAAACTTTAATTCCTCCTTGGTTTTAAAAAACCCGGTCTCAACATTTTCATCGCCTATAATAATCGCTATTAATTTAAGGTACTGCAGAAAAAAACCCTCTTGAAAAATGGCTACCCTAAGTGAAAAATCCCGTTGGTTACCCATTTTCCCTTCAACTGATTGTGATAATTTTCGCGGACCACTTAATACCAACGCAAAAGATGAGTTTGATTCAGCATCTTCAACTTTTTTGATCTTTCCAGAGGAAATCCGTTTGCCATTCTTTCGATCATTATTAAGGTAATCTAACATTGCCTCATTACCAACGGCTTGAATTGCAACAGCATCCGCAACTAACTGTTTTGCAAGCTTTACCTCTGCTTCGCTTGGTTTTCGACTCCAGTCAAAAGATTGATAAAATTTTTCGTGAAACTCTTTGTAGGCGGCATTGTGATCAACATAAAAATCTGGATTCTTCTTAATATCAAGGATGATGGCACCTGCTTTAACGAAGAACCCTATCAAAATATCATGGTAAAGAGGTTCTGTTTTCGAACGATCAAGGAGTTGGCGGACCGCTTCTAAATCAATTTTGATGACCGGACGAAGGATAGTGGCCTTGTTATCAGGGTCATAGGTAACATTAAAATCTATTTGGCCTAGCGACTTAACGAAATGAGCTGTTGTTTGGATAAATTCTTTTGGAGCATTCTGAAATGCCACAAGCGCTTGAAAGCCGGGGTCATCTGCCGCATCTAGCTCATCAATTGCCGTGTCTAAGAAATCGTTTAAAGTCTTCTCTGGTCCTTCATAGTTTCGGTTTAAAATAGCATTCAAATTAGAAGGTGGAGGCGGTAATGGAACAAATTCCTTGGCTTGAGCTATCAACGTTGAAAAACCAACCAATGCCTCAAACCCAAACAACAATCCAATTTTAAAACGCTGGTTACGCAATTCAGCACGAGCTTTTCTTTTTAAATGTTCGATTTCTTCAAAAGCCAGAAGGGCTTTCCGATTTGCAGGTTCTAATTCCAAAACTCTATTGAGCACCTCTCCTGCACGATCAAACTGCCGGCCGTGCGCAAGGATAAGCCCGTTACTAACAAGTCCATCTAAAGCTCGATGAAACTCTTCGGAAAATGTTCGGTCTTCACCAAGCGCCAAAGCACCTTTGAAAGCACTAACGGCTTCTTCCCACTTTCTTTGTCGATTGAGTGTTATCCCAAGATACTTCCATGCTTTTGAATGTCTAGGGTTTAATTCGACAACCCTCTGAAAATCTCTCTCTGCCTCTTCAAGTTTTCTCGTAGCTAAGTAAATTTGACCCAATTGATACCATGCGTTGACATTTCCAGGATTAATCGCAAGGACTTTCTCAAAGGAAAGCTGCGCTTCATATAACTCCTTTAGAAAAAACTGGGCAACCCCCAAATGATATAAGGCGGTTGTATTAATTGGGTCAAGCTCAAGAGCCTTCAAAAATTTGGTTTTTGCTTTAAGCAAATCATTTTTATCAATTAAGCTTCTTCCCTCTTGTGTGAGCCTTGCAACTTTTCCTTTTAAAACCATTTGGGCCGTTTCTTGCTGTGCAGCCAATTTTATGTTAGGAGGAGTACTTCTTAATTCAGCCCGGCCTTTTACGAACTTTACTGCATTGTCTTCTACATTGAAAACTAAATGGTCCTGTTCTTCAGGAATTCTAGAAAATCGTGAAATCCAAATAACAAAACCAGGGTTTACAAGTTTTTTGTTCTCGATTGCAAAGAGTTCTTTCAAAAGATTGAGAGCTTCTTTAGAATTTAATGTGTTTGAAATCTGTGTAATCTTTGGAATGATAAATAAAGCTTTCTTAGGATACTGATCAAAAAGAGCCCGATAATGAGCTTGAGGAAGCGACTTAAAAGTACGCTGGATAAAATTGATTACTTCTATATGTTCCGGTTTCTCTGGATTTAAAGATAGAATTGTGCGGGCAAAAGCTAAATTGTATTGATCGAAAGCGCGAAGCCGATTTTGCCAATAAATATTAAAACCTGTAAGAATAGCCATCGGCCCTATCAAACCCAAAAGGAACCCTAAAAGATCTGTCCACTCCAATGGGGAATTCAAAAGCAGTTCTTTTAACAGAGAATAAGCACCGAAAAAAATCAACCATCCAATAGCTACAATAAAAAGTCTACGAACAACGCCTTTTTCTTTTTTGAAACGTTCTAGTGTATGTGTGTCAAGAGCTACCGGCCACTTTCTAAAGGAATTTTTATTCCGTAATTTTAGTGAAGTGAAGCTGTCTTTTTTGGGAGTTACTCTTAACTCCGATCGGATATTAGAGATATCTTTCAAAAATTCTTCATCAGTTGGCAATGCAAGAACCGGGGAATCATCCCACGCAAGTTTTTGTTCGGAAAAAACCAGACCAAACTTTGCTTGCTGATAAGCAATTCTAGTCGCCGGTAACGAAAGTGGTTTCGCGTTAATCCGTTTCCCTGATTTAAAGGCTCTCGCTACTCCATTTTTACGATTAATCTGTACCCATAAAGAATCTGGTCCGGTTTTTACTAAAATTTCATCTTCTTTAAATATAACGTTACGTTTAAGTGGGGCCTCTATTTTTTTATTGATATCTTTAATCACCGCGTCAGGAAAATCCAAAAACCTTTTAATATCCTGGAGACGATACGTAGCTTCATAGGCATCTAACCACTGCCCAAATGCAAAAAAAATAAAAAAAACTTCTTGTTCGAAAAAAAGCCTAAGCTCTTTATCTTTAGAAACGAAGTTCTGCTTTCCGTCCAACGAACTAACACGCACATTGTCTTCTCTGATCTGATAATTCCAACCATCAGTCCTGAAAATTAATTTCTGATTAATGGCAAAACGCTGGACTATCTCAAAGTTAATTTTATGAAATTTGCTCAAATTTTCTTTTATAAGAATTGCCCCTCCTTGATAATCAGGGCGGTTCATTTGAAGGAACTCTTTATAAGTAATGTCTGGTAAACTCGTAATGAAATGAACGACGTCTTTAAAATTAAAGTTGGCAACGGATCTGCTCCAATGCGCATCAGTGAAACTAGACGGCGATCTAAGTTCGGCACGACCTTTCCCATTTAAAGATTCAGATGGCGGGCCGGATGATTGAGCCGCGCTTGCCCCCTGCGCAATCGCTTTCCGGGCAGCTTTGGCAAGAATGGCTCTTTCATAGTCAATCGTGACAAGATCAGCAAGCGTCCCAATGTATTTACTTAGAAAATTATCAAATGCAAATCTTGGGGATGGTTCAAAAAGAACTTGGCCGTCATGTTCTTGAGCTTTATAAAGAACGAGGCCATGATTCCCGCCGATTATTGCAAATCTATTCCCAAGGCCGACGATTGCTTGATTGGGTTTTTCAATATGTTCTGGAGATTGGCTGCTATTATTCAATAATAAAAAGGAGGGTTCTCCGAGAATCCTACTCAACCGCTTTAAAACATCGCTATCTAGATTTTGAATGGCATCAATAGGCGACCCCTGCCCTAATAAGGCTTGAATTGGCGTGCTTTCTCTCACGGTTTTACTAAGTTGCAGATCGCGTTCAACTTTTTTTACCTCATCAAGAGAGTGCTCCGTCAAACTTCTTAATCTCGCAAAGTTTGCTCCGCCGCTCATATAAATTAATCCTTCATTTTCGTGGATCAACTGAGCTCTTGACCTTAGTAAATCAAAAATCCGCCTAAAAGGTGTGCTCTCTAAAAAACCGTGCTTGGATTTTACGTCAAAACGCTCAAGCCAAGGGCGCATTACGGCAGAAACATAATTAAGCGCTTTCGGCTCACCTAACATCGCGGCAATAAAAAAATATTCATTGTTTCCAATCAGAGGAACTAAATTTACCCAATTCGGTAAGCGTCTTTGTGCTGGTTTGCCGGTTAAGGGATCAATTCCATATATTTCTTTGAAAATTGCTGTTTCCTTGCCGGGAGGGTCCTCAGGTTTTATAACGGGGAGAAAATCGCCATCGAGGACAACATCTACTTTGCTTTGTCCGGTTGGCGGGCCATGCGGAAAATTTCTTTTCAAAAATTTTTCAAGATAATCAAGATTTCCATCAAGATCAGAAACTGCAACTTGGATTGGGTACCCCTGGGATTCAATTTTTTTGATTTTGTCTTCATTTCTTTCAACGCGTAATTTTTGGGCAGAAGTAAATTCGATACCTTGTTTAGCAGCAACAACGCGCGCTCCGAGCGCGTGATTAAAATCCTCAGCGTCATGTTCTATTAAAGCATTATATTCTTGATGAACAGCGTCAAGTAAATCGTTGAATCGAATCAAAGCTCTGCGGCTAAACTTAATTCGTACATACTCAGTATCTTCTAACACCCATGGCGCAGAAGCGTGCGCTGCTCCAAGCATCGTGTTTTCTTTATCGGCACCTACAGCTTCTACTAATTCGTCGAAAACTGGGCTTGTTTGAAGCTTAGATTTTCGTACAAAAAGAATCAGGTTTCCACGATCACTCAAGTATTCGGCAAATATCTTCGCTGTTTGCCTTGTATTCTCAAACGGTTCACCGGGTTCGATTAATTGTCCTGGATCCCACATATAAATTCGGTCTGCTTCTCTCCTTAGTCCTCCCCATTGTGCTGGATCAGCCAAATGGCTTGAAAGATTACCAGGAAGAAGAACGACTGATTCTTTCATTCCAAAAGTCTCCAAAATGCCAACTGCATACTGCAAATTTTCGCTATCGGGATCAAAACCTAGAATTCTAAAATTCAGATCAGGCCTATTTAGATGTCTCTTAGCTACTTCGGTGGCTAAGACCATGCTTGGAATCGCTCTTAACCGCGCAAAACCGGCAAGAAGGAGAATAAAGCTGGATTCTTTCTTTTGTTTGTTCAGCCAAAGATTAACCGTTTCAAGTAATTTAAATTCATATCCAAACCATTTAAGTAATTTATTGAAAATGAACTTCATAAGGCTAGTGAACCAGTCAATTAATACATTTTGTGCAAGGCGAGCAATCTGTACAGCGTGGCGCTGTTTAATCTTCAAACCAAACAGATTAAATTCATATTTTTCTGCCATCACCATTTCTTCCAGATCATGAACACGACGTTCCATGGCTCGGACGTCAAAATAAAATCGCTTGGCCATATATTTAAACGGGTACTCTTTTTGGAATAAACGGTCTCCAAATTGTTTTCCGACATATTTTAAATAATCATCGTAAACCTCTAAAGCACCTGTTTCTTTTATGAGCTCAAGTTGTTTCTCAGTCAAAGCATATTCGTTTCCTTTCTTTGACGCATCTTTCACTTCTTGCTCTTCTGTCATGTCCTTGAGAACATCTTTTAGGCCTTGCGCAAATTCGTTGGCTTGTTCTATAGTCATCCAAAGCGGGATATAAATTTTCTCATCTTTTAAAAAATAAGCATTAAAAAGTGCGCCGGCAATTTGAGGATTGGACCGGATGAGCCACGCTAGGGCCTTTCTTTCTTGCTCGTTAAGTTTTCGTTTTTCTTCCGGAAGATCTAGCAATCTTGGGTCCTTTGCTAACTGTGCTTCAATCATCTCTATTAATTCATTCGTACTTTCTGAGCCTATCGATTTTGAATCTAACTTTACTTTGACATATTTTGATGCCTGTACGCGTTTGAGATATTCAAAATATTCATACATATCCCCTGCGACAGCATCTAAACGCGGGAAAATCCGCCTGATGAGTTTACTTCGAGTAACAAGTTGCATCATAAATCCAAGGATGGTCGCCTTCTTGCTTTTTAAAATGTTAACCAAGATGTGCGGCCCGATTACCAGAGGAAAAAATAAAAATGGGAATGAAAACCACGGCAAATTTAAGGAAGCAACAATAATCAGGGAAATAGCATTATTGAATGCCAAACCGCGCTTTTCGGCTTTGAACAAATTGTTCCCATAAAAAACATACCAAAGGGTTTGGGCGACAACAAATGGCAAGCCAAAGGGAAAATGAAATCCAAGAAGAGAGAGCAACAATCCTCCTCCGTACGTAAATCCTCCCAAAAAGAGTCCTGATTGAAAAAGTGCCGGGATTAAAACTTGTCCGCTAAGACCTTGTCCAATTTTATCGTAAAACTTTCTTAAGAAAGGCCATTGTCCGTCACCCAAATCCGCCCGGAGTTCCGCACGGTGTTCTTTTATTTTTTCGGACCTGATTAAGCCTACATGTTTGTTACCTTTGTCGCGATTAATAACAACTGAAACCGTACCATCCTCAATCAATTTGATTGCATCTGCGGGATCAAAATCAAATCGGGAAAACTCACTTCCTCGAATACCCTCAGTTGAACTTATGGATTCATCTCCTCTTGATGCTTGATTGTGTTCTGCACGAAGCAGATCCTTTTCCTCAATCACTCCCTTTGAAAGCATTGCTTCAACAAGCTGAGCACCTTGGATAGTCTTTGCCCAATGAGCTCCTTCTGCAGGAGACAATACAACAAGAAGAGATAAATCATTAATTTGAAGTCCTTCTTTAAGCTTAAAGTGAACTTGGGTTGGTCTTTCTTTTGAAGGGACTTCTTCTAAAATAATTTGAGAAGTAAGAATTCCTGCCTCAATCTCACTGAGATAAAGCTGTTCAAGCGAATAACCAGCTACAGGATGAGTTATGTTTTGTTTAAGACTATCTAAATGATTTCTCACAATGTTCAAATACCCCGCCCTTTCGTGTACCTCTTGAATTCCGAGGGGCCCATGTGCTATTACGTGATAGAGAGAGGTTGAAAAAATTCGTCTTGTTTCATGAAATTTCCGAATAATTTTCGCTTGCGGTTCTCCGACCATCCACACCTTACGAAGTAGTTCATGCAAGCGCTTTAATCCACCCAATCGAACTTCTTCCTTAAAATAAACAGAGCCTTTGAGAAGGTCAAACATTTCCAGGATTTTCTCTGGTTCGTCCGCTCTTCGCTGTTCAATCAAATCTTGAGCTTCTTCTGGAGCCAATTCTACTTCCCCATTAAGTCCGGGAAATTTTCCTTTATTCAAAGCTGCATTTGTAAACTTAAATCCTACTTTCTCGTCTGAATCTGTTTGAAAAGCAATCACTTCATTCCAATCAATCCCCCTCAAGATCTGGCTCGGGTAATACTTGGGACCTGTGCTTGATTGCGGAGATGCTGAGTAGTTGACTGGATATTCCCGATTTTTAGGGAGGCTTTCCAGCAATCGTTTTGATTCCCGGCTGGCGTATCTTTCTCTTGCCCCTTTCTTGGCTTCCGAGTTTACAATGCGCTCCAAGTAGTCGCCTAAATATCCTTTTTTTCGAGGGTCAAGAATCTCGTGCAAGATTTGAACTGCGGTGGATTCATCTACTTTAAAACGACCGCGGGCTTCTTGTTTCTCCCTATAGAAGATAAAAAATAACCTAAAAAGACCTTCGGCAAGCAAGGAAGCTAGCACAGCACGATCGGCAAGTGGTTTTTTCATAAACAATTCGAACAAACCGCCCTCCCGAATTCTGATGGCCATTCGGTCTTTACTTACGGCAAGGTAGGCGTATTTTTCTCTGCTTTCAAAATCAATAAATCGGCCATTTTCAGGCTGATTTCCTAAGGCCACGAAAGCAACGGGTACTTTATTTGCATCGGCTTTATCTTCTGAAAGTCCTTTCCTTAAAATGGGAGAATTATAAAATTCTCGAAACAAAGCTTCATATTTCTTTCTGTTTCTCTTCACTTTATGCATCTGAAGCCGTTGATTAACCTCATGGAGAAACGCCTGCTGCTTCTCTGCTTTTAGTCCATCAAGAAGCAACCATTGTCTGGCGTCGATCAACATTTTTCGAACCGTTGAAAAACCCGGTATGCTATCCGCCGTTTTATATTCGGTGTCTGGCACTGGTTTTTTATTCAAATAGGTTGGAATTCCAAGTAGAAGCACCCTCCGAGAAGCTTGTGCTACTTGTTCCGGAACTAACTGATACAATAGGTCGTCACCCATTACGGTTGGCGTACGTAAATTTATTCCACGAACAACAGATTTCATCCGCAACTCCGCGCGTGATGCATAATTTTCTTGACGGCCTGGTACTAAACTACGATCTTTGATTTCCCCTTGATCGTTGGCAACAATATGACGAGCAATCGCATAGGGCCCGGAGTTAAATTCTTTCCATTTATCACGATCTGAACCAATCGTTTCGTTTACTTTCTGCACAACCATTTGATTTCGACGAGGATAATTCGCTAACCCACGAAGTGGCTCGGGGAGATTGGAAACCATTCGAATCATCGCAGCGAGATCAGAACGCTCAAGAGTCGCTTGGTGATAAATCTTTTCGACACCATCTAAGGATGTGAGCCGTGGGGTGATTTCAACGTACGAATAATTTTGATTGTGAAACTTTTCTTTCAGGCCATCAGAATGGAAACCGCCGGTAATTAAAATAGCTTTCTGAGTGTGACGGGTTTGAAGCAGCTGTGCCGTATTAGACACGATGAAGTCTTCACGTTTTTTTGCAACTTTATAAAAATGAATCGCTTCATCAACCTGTTTCATTGCAAGTTGAAGGTTGGGCTTTAAACTGCCGTTCCCTTGAAATCCATTTTCATTTAAAAGTGACTGTGTTTTATATGAAATAGCTTCAAGACGTTCCCAAATAAGTTGTGGCTGATATTTAGCAGTTGCCCCAAGAAAGGTTTCGTATTCCTCCCGGGTCAATTGGACTAAAAGCAGTTTCTCAAGAACGATCGAGTCCTTGAAAAGTGAAATGAGTTCTCGTTCTTCATTTTTCTGCGCAAGTCCATTAAAAATCTTGTCTATGACTTGATCGATTTCTTTAAATAACCGTTCGGGCTCCAGTTCGCTCTGAAAAATTAAGGAGGCCCAAAGGTGAACCAAATTAGGGAAATCATCAAACTTAAACCCATATTTTGAAACAGCATCATAAAGATGCTCCAGAAAATAACGCGGAAGCTCCTCTTTCCAATCATTAACTCCATTGTCAAAATTCCATGTTTTGATTCGCTTCAAAATTTCAGGTGAAACATGATGCGTCTCAAGAAACTCTACAAATTTTTCCCGTTCCTCTTCCGCTGTTTCAAAATTTACTTTCGATTCAATAGCCCTGACCTTAAAGTAACGGACCAGCATGGGATAATCCAGTTGGTCTTTTGCAGTGCCTAGGTCAATTTTTAAGTGGTGCTCAGCTGCAAGCTGGACTAGCGAAAGAAATCCAGATAAATCAAGACGGCCTTCCCGCCATGTTTGCCAACTTCTCAAAAAATCCCTTAATTCTTTGTTGAGCTTTCGTGACCCTAAAAATTCAATTTTGGTTCGAAGAGCTTTCACAAATTCCTGAGTTTCTTTTTTTCCACCGATTAATTCACGAAACGATTGAAGATTTTCTGCATAAGCAGCTGCATTCTCAATTCCTTCTCCTTTGATTTTCTCCGGCGCTTCCAAAAGAAATAGTTCAGCACCGGTCAGCTCCCCTTCTTTTACAAGTGAGTCCGCAATTTTTGAGTTTAATTTTTGATCTTTGAAAATATGGAACAGTTTTGGTTCAAGCTCTTGGGCTGCACCTTCAACTAAAACGAGACTAATCCCGTATTTCTGGACGAGATGAGAGATTATTTTTTTAATATTGATTTGAGCTTCGTAGCTTCCGTGGGCATCTTGAATATGAAAAATAACCGGTGCGTTTGCTTCGACGTGAACTGAAGGCAGGATCTCTCGAACGGTACCTAATTCTTGAGGAATTTCGAGATTCGTAAATTCTCGACCCAGCATTCCACGCTCTGGCCCAGTAACTTGAACTCCTATTCCTGGTTGTGACCACCCAGTATTCGTGGTCACAAAACAGATAAGGACGGTCAGACTTATCGCGCGGAGGAAAAATTGATTAACTGATTTTAAACGGCTTATTTGCATCTTTATTAAGATGTTAAGTTAAAAAGGTAAACTTATCCTCCTTCCTATTTCACTTCTGTTTTTACTGCGAATCGACCTTCTGGGGGAATTAAAAAATGACTTAATTTGGTTCTTTAGAAAGTATACCTGACAATTCTTAAAAGTCAAATTTACAACTCATATTTATCTCATTTATCTATAAGGACTTACAGCAAACATTGTAGGGTAAACCAGAGGATTCTCTTAAAGAGGAAAAATGGTGGGCGCGACAGGACTCGAACCTGTGACCCCTACCATGTCAAGGTAGTGCTCTAACCAACTGAGCTACGCGCCCATTTATTTTCTCAATTGTACGTAGCATCTGTCCTGACTACCAATCAATTCTTCAACGGTTAGTCAGGAGCTGAGCTACGCGCCCATTTTGAGATATTGTGTGAGAAATTCCTTCATCTTCTGAAGGGCTTTCCCGCGATGAGACACTGAATGTTTCTCATCAATTGAAACTTGAGCAAAGGTTTTACCAAATTCGGGATAGAAAAACAAGGGATCATATCCAAAACCGTTCTCGCCCTTCATTTCTTCCGCAATAAAACCTGAAACACTTTCTTCTACAACATGCACCACTTTGTTTGGAATTGCTAAAGCAGCGGCACATCGAAACGACGCCTTCCTCTGATTTTGAGGAACTCCTTTTAAAAGCTCCAACACCTTTTCACAATTCTTCAGATCATCTTTTTTGAGTCCAGCAAAACGGGCCGAATAAACTCCAGGTGCACCCTTAAGATAATCAACCGTTAAACCAGAGTCTTCGCCCAACGTCAGACAGCCTGTTTGCTTTGCAAATCCCAATGCTTTTTTTCCTGCATTTTCTTGAAATGTCTTTCCGTCTTCTTCTACTTCAACCGCATTTGGAAAGTTTTCAAGTGAGATCAATTCAACCGGGAGATCGCGTAAAAGCTCCTGGAGTTCTTTTAATTTTTTGGGGTTGCCTGTAGCAACAAGCAAACGCGTACGCACTAGAGGAGTTTGACGAAACGTTTTTGAAGTGTGACTAATTCTGAGATGCCTTTTTTACCCAATAGGAGCAGATCGTCCAACTCTTTTTTGGAAAAAGGAGCATGTTCCGCAGTTCCTTGAACCTCCACAAAGCGTCCCGAACCAGTCATGACGATATTCATATCGACTTCCGCTTTTGAATCTTCCTCATAACATAAATCAAGGGCTGGTTTTCCATCGATTACTCCAACGCTTACGGCAGCAATGTAATCCGTCAGCGGCAACTTTGAAATTTTCCCTTGGGCACACAATTTTTCAAACGCATCGGCCAACGCAATGAAGCTACCCGTAATACTTGCCGTCCTTGTCCCTCCATCACCCTGAAGCACATCGCAATCAATCCATATGGCGCGCTCGCCTAATCCTTTTAAATCACAAACAGCTCTGAGTGAGCGGCCGATAAGACGCTGGATTTCATGCGTGCGCCCGCTTGGGCGCCCTTTGCTTGATTCTCTTTGAATTCTTTCGGTACAAGATGCCGGAAGCATTCCATATTCAGCCGTCACCCACCCTTTACCCGTATCCTTCAAAAAACGCGGCACATTTTCATCCAGCGAAGCAGAACAAACCACTTTTGTATTTCCCATTTCAATCAAGCAAGAACCAAGGGCATATTTTAAATAATTGCGCTTAATCGAAACTTTCCGAAGCTGATTGGCTAAACGACCGTCAAAACGTCGCATAATGACTCCTATCTAATTTTTAAAATTTTATGAAGGCGCGGAACAATCCGAACATCTTTCAACATTGCCAAGCCGATGGTTTGAAGTTCGCCTAAAAGGCGCATCAGTTCAAGGTCATCATGACCCTCTATGGCCCCGCTGATAGGCTGCAAAATTAATGTAACATTCCGTGAAATCCGAGCGATCATTGTACACAACTCGCGGAACTCGTCCAAATCGATTTCTTTGGAGCAAATCATTTTGATAAACGTTTCTTTCCGAAGCGCAATTTTTAAAAATGCTTCGTGTTCTTTGAGAAATGACTTCTCTTTCGTCACTGAGGCGGGTTTCACATCCATTGCTACCACGTCCGCCAATGAAATCACCTGCTCTAATGCTTTCCAAAGGATTCCGCTTGTCTCCAAATAAGTTTTAAGGCCCATTTCTTTAATGCGCGGAAGAAGGGGTTTCAGAAACGACACATAAAGAAGCGGCTCTCCTCCCGTTAAACTGACATAAGAATGCGGACCTGACTCTTGATCAAGTTTCTTCAAACTTTCTATAACTGAATTTAAATCAAAGTCATAACCGGGTTTCCCAAGCTCATCGCAATATTCACAATGAATGTTGCAGGCTTCAAAGCGAACGAATAAATGGCGTTCTCCCAAATGAGTTCCCTCACCTTGAAGAGATGAAAAAATTTCGGAAATAGCTGCTACTTGAGTCGACATTAAGATGATTTCCTTTTTGTTAATAACGGATCGTCAATTCCAGCTTCTTTGAATCCTTTTTCTCTCAATAGACACGAATCACAAACACCGCAAGGAAATTTTTCACCCTTATAACATGACCATGTCCATTCGAAGGGCACGCCAAGTGTATGACCAAGTTGAATGATTTCTGATTTTTTAAGTTGAATGAGAGGTGTTTTAATTTCAATCGATTTGCCCTCAACACCACATTTTGTGCCGCGCTTAAGCATCTCTTCAAAACTTTTCATATATTCAGGCCTGCAATCCGGATAGCCGCTGTAATCAAGCGCGTTTGCACCAATAAAGATGACTTCTGCCCCCCGCGCTTCAGCATAAGAAGCGGCTAAACTCAAAAAAATGGTATTTCGTGCCGGAACATACGTCGCCGGAATTTCGTTTGGAATTTGTTCAACGCTTCGATTTTGCGGCATAGAAATTTTTGAATCCAACAGTGCGCTTCCGCCCCATGGCAACTCAATTGAAACCACTTGATGTTCAATCCCAAAATGTTCTGAAATTTGTTTGGCGGACTCAAGTTCACGCCGATGAAGCTGTCCGTAATCAACGGTAAGCGCGAAAACCGTAAAACCCTCCTTGCACGCAATAAAAAGCGCTGTTGCAGAATCTAATCCCCCTGAAAAAAGACAGACGGCGACCCGTTTACTCATAATGTCCATTTCCCATTTACTGTGACCTGAGCTTTAAAGCGCACCACTTTAACATCGTTGAGCGGCTCGCCTAAAAATCGCGTTCCGATCGCAAGAAAATTTGCCGGGGAATCACTGACAAATACCTGAAGCGCTCCGTTTCCTTTTTTTCTACTTACGTCAGAATTTTCCATTAAAATTTGCTTTAAATTGCGAACAGCTGCAGGTGCTGAATCAATTAATTTTATTTTTGGGCCTACCACTTTCTGAATTGCATGGCGCAACATGGGATAATGGGTACACCCGAGAATTAACGTGTCAATTTTGTGTACAAGAATCGGTTTTAAATAACGCGTCAAAACCATGTGAACTAAAGGGCCTTCTAAAATTCCTTCTTCCACAAATGGAACTAAAAGCGGACAGGCTTTCGAAAAAACGCGGGCTTTTTTGTCAATCCGAGTAATGGCACGCTCATAAGCTCTAGACGTAACCGTGGCTTGTGTAGCGATGACTCCAATTTTTCTGCTTTTGGTAACTTCGCTTGCCTTTAAAGCAGCAGGTCCGATAACATCCACAATCGGCAAGGAATATCGGGATTTAAGAAGAGAGAAAGCAGCGCTTGATGAGGAATTGCACGCCACAACAATTGCTTTGACGTTTCGCTTAAGCAAAAACTCTGTATTCTCTAAAGAAAACTCGCGAATTTGCTTTTCGGATTTGATTCCATAAGGAAGGCGGGCGATATCGCCAAAATAAATCACTTTTTCGTTAGGAAGTTCGCGTCTCAGTTCTCTGACGACCGTCAAACCCCCAAGGCCTGAGTCAAATACACCAATCGGAGCATCGGAAGAATCATGTTTGGTTGGCATTTTTCATTCTTTATGATTATTCCTCTTCAATTTCACACACGGTGTCGCCTACGCTAACGACTTCTCCTTCTGCAAAATAAACTTCTGCCAGAACACCGGCGCAAGAAGCGACAATTTTAAACGTCCCTTGTTCTGCAACAACTTCGACTAAATCACTTCCTTCTTCGATGTGATCTCCTTCTTCGAAATACCAATAACTAATGGTTGCTTCTTCCATACCGTCTGCAAATGGTTCTAACATAACTTCAGTCATATGCTTGAAACCTCTTCAAATGTTGTTGGCTGAGCTATTGATTGAAATGTATTTTGAGTAAGACTTCTTTCGTAGGCCTCGCCTGCATGATAAGAACTTCTGACATAAGGGCCGGAATAGACCTCACGAAATCCTAATTTTCGCCCTTCTTCTTCAAACATAGAAAAAATTTCCGGTGATACAAATTCTTCCATCTCTAACTTTCCTTCTCTGGGCTTCAAATACTGGCCAATCGTGATAATTTTACAACCAACTGCCCTTAAATCACAAAGTGTTGTTCTAACTTCTTCATGCTTTTCTCCCAACCCGAGCATCAAACCGCTTTTCGTGACAATAGATGGGTCATACGACTTGATATATTCCAAAACCTTAAGCGATCTTGAATAACGTGCTTGAGGCCGCACGCGCGGTGTTAAGCGTTCAACCGTTTCGACATTGTGGTTAAACACCGTAGGATGCGCATCACAAACATGCTCGATTAAAGGCGCTTTGGCATGAAAATCAGGTGTTAATACTTCGACGGTTGCTTCTGGAAGTAATTCCCGGATGGCATGAATGGTATTATGAAATGCACCTGCTCCTTCATCCTTCAAATCGTCCCGCGCTACGGAAGTGACTACAACATGCCGCAGTCCTAACTTGACGGCTGCTTTCGCGACCCGAATTGGTTCATCTTCTTCCACCTCTCTGGGCTTACCGACAGGAATCGCACAAAAACCGCACCGGCGCGTACAAATATCACCCAAAATCATAAAGGTCGCCGTACGGCGAGAAAAACATTCAAAACGATTCGGACAAAGAGCGGATTCACAAACTGTATTCAGTTCAAATTCAGCCAGCGCCTCATGCGTTTTAAACGTAGAACCGCTTGGAATTTCTCGTCTGAGCCACTTAGGAAAACGTCTCATTGATTCAAGCCGCCTATCGTGTGATTAGGTGATGTTTGAGAAGGGTTCTTCTATCAAAAAAGGAGCTAACTGTCAAGCCGTTCTATATTTACGATTGCTCTTAGATAACACTGACTGTTATTGCAACAATTCCCTGGGAATAGAGATATCTAAAACGGTGACTTTTCCACTGCATTTCGGACCTCTTTTTAATAAAAGGCCGCGCTTTGCCGCACCCAACGTTCCTGTTGCAAATGCTCGGACCGCAATTCCCAACTCTTCTCCGGAATCACTGTCTAAACCAGAGGGAACATCAATTGCTAAAATTTGTTTTTTTGAAGCGTTAAGAATGGAAATCACATCATAAAACAACCCCTTTACAGGGCGCTTAAGTCCAACTCCAAAAATTCCATCAATAATCAAATCTGATTTCTGGACAAATGCTTTAAATTGCGAAGTTTTACTCTGAGATGTGATACATTTCACCGGTATGCGCATTTTCTTTAAAATCTGAAAGTTTAACTTTGGATCATTTTTTAAATCGCTTGTACGGCTTAACATGATGACTTGTACACGATAGCCGCAATTAGCAAGATGGCGTGCCGCCACAAAGCCGTCTCCTCCGTTATTGCCTTTTCCGCAAATAACTAAAATCTTTTTAGATTTCTGCCCGACTATTTTTTCTGCAAGATCGGCGATCCCACGTCCCGCGTTTTCCATAAGGATCGGACTTGGGATTCCATAACGCTTTATCGCGGTCTCATCGAGTTTTTTCATTTGTCCGGCGCTAACGGATTTCATGCTCCCACCAATTGTTTTTTGAATTCATTCCGGAAATGGTAGGCAATAATTCCAAACGCAACCGTTACATTGAGTGAATTTTTAAGCCCTGCCATTTCGATTTCGATGGCAACATCGCAAAGGGTGAGAAGTTCATCAGATACTCCGCTGATTTCATTACCGACTACGAGACATACAGGAAATTTTGGAACGACTTCCTGATAAGGAACGCTTTGATGGGTTTGTTCTAAAAATACAATTTGATAACCGCTTCGCTTCAGTTCACGCAAAAGTGAAAGTGCGTCGCTCCGATATTCCCACGAAACAGTCTTCTCAGCGCCAAGAGCTGTCTTTTCAATGCGCGTACGGCTTGTATCCGGCTTCCCCGTTACGCCACAGAGCCAAATTTTTTCAACGCCTGCTCCGTCCGCAGTCCGAAAAATAGAACCGACATTGTACAAGCTCCGGATATGGTTTAAAACAACAACGAAGGGGAGTTTCTCGCCATTTTGATTTTGCTGCCTTTGAAGTAATTCCTGATGAGACAATTTACGCATGAGCTGATGTAAAATTGAAATTTATTAAACTAACTCGCCGATTAAGGTTTCGTTATGAAGGCTGTTCAGTTTCACCTTTCGAAATTGACCGATCAAGGATTCTGAACCGGGAAAAGCAACTGTCTTTTCTTGATCTGTCCGGCCGACCAATTGACCTTGAATTCTTGGGTTGGCTTTCTCCACAAAAACCGAAACGATTTTCCCTAGTTGCTTTCGATTACTCTCCTCTGCAATTTGTTTCTGAAGTTCAAGAAGTTCTCGGTTGCGAACTTCTTTGACCGGAAACGGAACATCATCCGGCAATTTTGCGGCAGGTGTTTGGGTACGTATCGAATATTTAAAAATGTAGGCGCCGTCATAACGAATTTCAGAAAGAGCAGCAAGCGTCGCTTTATGATCTTCTTCCGTCTCTCCTGAAAACCCGGCGATAATGTCCGTTGTGATTGAAATGTCCGGAATTAATTCGCGCATCAAATTAATTTTAGTTTTATATTCTTCATAAGTATGAAGCCGTTTCATTTTCTTTAAAACGCGATCCGAGCCCGATTGAAGCGGCAAGTGAAATCGTCTGCTGATTTTAGGATTGCGGGCAATCGCCTGATACAATTCTTCCGTCGCATCATGCGGATGGGACGTAGTAAATGAAATCCGTTCAAGGCTATTAATCTCACACAGCATTTCGAGAAGCTTCGGGAAATTGGCCCCTTGCCCATTGTAACTATTCACATTCTGGCCCAAAAGCGTAATCCACTTTACACCTTCTTCGACCAAACGGCTGGCTTCCCGGTAAACTTCGCGCGCAGGCATTGAGACTTCAGCGCCGCGCGTAATCGGAACGATACAATAAGTACAGATTTTGTCGCATCCGGTCATAATCGGAAGCCAGGCATGAAATTTTCCAGTACGCTTGATTTGATCGGTATATTCAATGGAAATGCCGTCTTGTTTGATGCGGGCCACTTGCCTGCGGTTTTGTTTCACTTCTTCAATTAAAGCAGGCAATTCTTTGATATTGCGCGTTCCGACCATGAGATCAAGTGCGGGAAAACGTTTGAAGAGTTTTTCTTTGTGCTCTTCGACCATGCAACCCATCAGACCAATAATCATCTCAGGCTTTGTTTTTTTGATCTTACTCAGCTTCCCAAGCCGGCCATAAACTTTATCTTCCGCATGTTCGCGAACAGAGCATGTATTCATGATGAATACATCTGCCGTAGATTCATCGGAAGCCATTTGATAGCCTTCATGCTCAAGCAAACCGCTCGCCACTTGAGTGTCATACTCATTCATTTGACAGCCAAAAGTTTGAATGGATACTTTTATTTTATTCATCGGTTCTTAATAATCCATTTATTCGGATGGAGCATATCATAAGAAATGTTGCTGCTGCAAAAGTCTTTCACATCCACCAATGGCTTCATGGTTATCTCATTCGCTCTTCGTGCTTTATATTGTAAATCAAGATCAAGAAAGTTTGGATTATTCTTATTTTCCCAGCACAACCTCTTGGCGCGGGTAAAATAAAGGACGGGATCACAAGTAATTCGAGGCGCTTCTTTGGTTGGTATAAGGAATTCCTTCGTGGTTCCGTCTTTGAATCTAAGCGTAATGGCTCCTTCGCAAGATACGCGGGCGTCAAACATGTTTAATGCAAAGAGCCTTCCTTCCCCCGTTACTTTTTCATCCCCCGGCATAATGATAGGAATTAGCTGCAAAAATGAAAAAAATACGATAAAAAGATAGGTCGTAACCGGTTCTTTCCCTTTAACTAAATTACTCAAAAGGCTTTTCTCTTCTCCGGGATCTGAAATAAAATAGCTCAAGGGGAAAATCGACAGAAGACAGAACATCAAAAGCGGATACCAAAAATCAACGACCGGCCAGGATTCAATGTGAAACAGGGCTATCTGGAAAAATGCAGCCCAATAAACCCACTTTATTTTGCTTAAGAGTCCCCAAACAATAATCGACTCCAAGATAACAACATAGGCACACGAAGCCGGAATAAACGCATCCGGGACCAAAAGCGGTTTCGCATAAAGGGCTGCACCCGAAAGCCATTCTGTATTGTATTTTAAAGTGGAAGCCCAAAAATAAAATAAAACAAGGGTGTAACGCAGAAGCCGGCGTTTGTTTGGAAGAAATAAAAAAACGAATACTGCGAAAAAGAGCATGTAATTCTGATTGTGGCGGAGCCGGAAATCCTGGACATAAATCAGAGTTCCGTAAAGATTGACAAAAAAGAGCCACCAATACGCAAGCTTTGGGCGTTTTTTGGAGAGAAATAATAAAATGCTGATGATCGCAACGAAAGCAAAGAAAAAAATGAGGACTTCTGATTTGCCGTAGCCAAAAAAGCGGTATTTAAAACAGTTCTCGAAAAAGGGCCAACAGAAGGGTTCCTCTTCGTTGGATATATAGTTAACAGCCCCGGTTACATGCCAGGCCCAAAATACCAGGACTTGCGCAACGCCCAAAAACGCCCCATAGAACCGAAGAGCGTTATCCTTTTTGATTTCATTAATTTGTGCATCAAAATATCGGGTGAAAATTGACATGTTTCAATTAAAAAGCGACAGTCACCTTTTTAAAGATTTATTCCCTATCCAAACACCACGTAACTCCGCCGCGGCAAGCGATAAAGAGAAAAATGAAACAATAAAGGACTGCCATTTCGCCCTTGTTGATGCCTGGAAAAAACGCGGAACCCAATTGGAATTTCCAGTGAAACTGAAAATAAGCGACAGCCATCTCACCGCTGCAAATGAAAGCAGCCAAGCGTGTCATAAAACCTGCCATGATCATTAAGCCGCCAACCAACTCAATGATCCCGCCAATCCACGCTTGAGATCCGACAGGCGGCTGCGGCATTTGACTTAGAACACCGAAAATTTTCTGCATTCCATGAAAGGCGAACATAAAACCCGCTACGATACGAAGCAAGGCGTAGGCGTGATCCGTATATTTTTCAAGCCATTTCATAAGTGCCTCCGTTTTTTGATATTAATTTCATGCGCTATTTCTTCGCCATTTGAGCGAAAAAAGCATCGGCACCTTTTGAGATCTGCTCCTGGGTCAGGTCCTGCACATGCGTACCGATCATCCACGAATAACCGAACGGGTCCTTGAGCGATCCACAACGGTCTCCCCAGAACATATCCGCCACCGGCATAGTTTCAACCGCACCAGCAGCAATTGCCTGTTTGAACGCCGCGTCCACGTTCGGCACGTAAATGTAGAAACTGATCGGTGAGGCGCCGAGTGATTCAGCGCTCTTGCTGCAATTCGGGTTCGGCATTTCATCTCCCATCATCACGATCGAATTGCCGATCTGAATCGTCGCATGCATGGTGCCCCTTCCGTCAAGCGCGGGAAGCACATCTAGAACTTTCGCGCTGAAAGCCTTTTTATAGAACTCGATCGCCTTCTTTGAATCTTTGAACGTGAAACTCGGCGTCACTGTGTGATACCCTTCTGGAATTGATTTGGCCATGTTTTTTCTCCTGTGTTTATTGTGATTATTTCTTGATCGTTAACCTGGTACTTTTGCCTGCCTGTGGCAGACAGGAAAATATTCTAGTTTTGTCTTACCTTCTCTAACTTAGTTTCTTTGGCAATGGCAAACGCTAAAATAACAGCGAAAAAGATGGAAGAACCGATTGTGCCAAAATTAATACCACCTTTAGCAACGGGTTTGGTCAGAAAGTCACCAAATGTGGCGCCAAACGGTCTTGTTAAAACAAAGGCTAGCCAGAAAAGCAGTGTTCCAGAAATTTTTGTAAAAAAGTGGAATAGAGCGATGATGATAAGTATTATGGTGATTAAAATCGCACTATTTTGAAATCCAAGCCCCAAGTTATCAGCAAGAAAATCTCCTGCTGCTGTTCCCAATGTGTTTGCAATTAAAAAAGCCACCCAATAGAAGAGTTCTACGGATGGCTTCGTAATATATTCGACATTAATTGATTTTTCTTTTTTGTACCAAACGACAAGCGTGGTCAATAATAATGCTATCAAAACGGCCGATCCTAATGCGTAACCAAACCCTAGCGTACGATCGATGAAATCAGAGATGGCCGTGCCGACAATCGCAGATGCGGTAAATGTCAGCCAGTACGCCAACGGATGATAACCTTTCAAGAGGAGTTTAATTCCAAGCAAGATGAGAAATAAACTCATAAAGATTACGATCGTTTCTGCGTAACCTAATTTAAAAGTCATGGAGAACATATCCGCCCCGGTTTCCCCTAACGTGGTCGAAGCAATTTTAATGACCCAATAGAGGAAAATAATATGCGGAACTCTATTTTTTATCGTTGTATTCATAATGCCTGTTTCTTTTTTATCTGCTAACGGAAACCGGAATTGAAAACTTGTAAACAACAAAAAGACAAACTAAGACCATCATAAAAAGCCCAAGCAAAAATATACGGCCAGCCCATTTTTCCAGCAAGAGTCTTAACTTTCTATTGTTTGTCCTCATAGCTACGTAAGACAAATAACATGAAAGTATAAAAATAACGGCATCAAATGCCGTTAGGTCATCACCAATAGTATCAATTTTTTTAATGGCAATGCTAATATTGATAAGACTTATGACCGTCAAACACCCACCGACCATGGCTGCCGATACAGAAAAAACATGGGGCGAAATATTTTCTTCCTGTTTTTCGATGAAAGATTCTTCCGGCATTTCACTCCTTTAATAATGATTTATCAATCTATTCCGCCGTACCCGGTATTGTTCCCTTCTCTAAGTCGATTAATGTTTACACGTAGCCGTCGCTAATGAAGACCATTTCTTCCCAAGCGTTTCTAATCCGGCGCTGGCCAAATCTTCCGGTTTCATCACAATTTGGAACCGGACCTCAGCTTTGAAAACCAAAAACCAGGGTTCCGCGAAGCTCGGGACTTTGGAAGGATTGTCCAATTGAATGATCATTACGGCACCGCGGTGACCATCGCGCTCAGTGAAATACGTCGCTTCGGGCTTCGTCGCCTCAAGGATTTGATTGATTTTTTCTCCAATACTGCCATCCTGCACATAGGTGTTGAAGGGTTGAAGTGGTAATTGGACCTGCATTAACATGCGCATAATGATCTCCTATTTTGTTTGTGAAAATAAAAAGTAACTGTCTTTCCTATTATTCTATTTTTTTTAAAACGGTCAAAGGCCTTGCTTAACCCGATCTGTAAGAGAATTGATAAAAGCGTTAACAAATTCAAAAACCCTAACACTACTGTTTTCTAATTGTGAAGCCCTAACCCTACGGATCATTTGATCTACAGCTCGTGTCGAATTTTTAGGTTGAGGACCTTTTTTGAATGCTTCTCGATATTTATCAAAAAACTCTCGCTTTTCGAGTTCGTCCAATAGATTATCACCATATTCTTGAATATGTACGACCTTATTTCTTTTCTCTCTTCTTTTTTCGATGTTTTTTTCAAACTTTTTTAATATATCAATTCCTGCAAACTCCTTTAAGTTGATATTACTAAGAATAATATCAGATTTAACGAATCGATCCTTTAATCCCAATTGAAATACGGCATTGATGAGATGCAAACATCTATCAAATAACCCTTGTTCAGAAATAAGGTAAAATTCATAATGATATTTGAAATAAGAGCTTTTACCAAATAATTTTTTCCACCTTGGGCTAGCTGAATATGCGCTCAAAAAATAAATACTTTGGGTAATGTTATCTGCTTTAGCTACTACATTACGCATTTTTTTAAAAACATTCTTAATATACTCCCTTTTTTTCTCGAACTTAAAACTCTCTTGCTTCTTTAGAAAAAATGTAGCATAAGAAGTAGTTACGATTTCGATAAACCTGTTGCCGCTAAAAGGATCTGATTGCTTCATAATAAATGTCTACTCATCTTATAATTACCACTTTCGGAAATGTTCCGATTTATTCGGTCGCAGCTTACCCGCCGTGCTTTTTGGCGGGGACGCTTGCTTTATCAATATTTATTCTATTATCAAACGAACCAACAGTCCTGTTAGATAGAGAAATGCTTCTGTTTCTTTTGGAATGATATTATGCCTTTTGTCAGAAGCGTGTCGTTTATATTCGTTTGCGTATTGTATATATATCGAGAGGATTTTTGACCACTCCGCGGATAGTTTCGCTTTCGCAAGCAATGTCTCTCTATTATTATCCAAAGTCTTGCTATTCTTCAGAACCTGCCGCGCCAAACCTTCAATAGTTGAATAACAATACCCTACAACGTCCCCATACTCTTTCGACATATATTTAACAATAGCATTTGAAAAATCTTTCTTTTCATCGGGATAATTATTTAACCAGTTAAGTGGATCTTCGATTAATTTCTGATCTAAAATTCCTGCATTCGTAGGATAAAACATGCCATCTTTCCATTTAATACCGAGGTCAATCGGAGTAAGAGATAATGCAAGTGTAATTTCCTTGTTAAGCTGTATGCTCCAATCACTATCATTAGAACTAAAATACCTATATAAAACGGCCAGTATTTTCAGCGTATTTAGAAAATCATCATTCGTTAAAACTCGAAGCGATGGAATAATTTCCGTATATGAAGATGCTTTTCTTATGAGATCATTTGCATTTTTACCAACACCATAGCAAACAAATTGAAAGGTTTTTTTATAATTATAATAAGACTCCAGTTCATCAAGAAGTCGCTGATTAATTCGATGAACAAAATTTCTTTGCTCTTCCTCAAGTGTGTTTTTAATATTGAACAACTCATAAAATTGTTTAAGCATGTTTCACATTGGGTAAATTATACGCTAAAAGCTAAATAATCATTGTCAAGTTCAAAGCCTGCGACGACCCGTTTTACCTCGCGGCATCTGAAACCCGTCCCGCGTCACTTCGTTCCTGGGACTGCACAAAACGCCGCGTTTCAGATACCTTCACTTACACCAACGTGTAAGTACTGCAACGGGTCGGCTTAATGTCAACCGTCTCCGTGCTGCGGCGCAACTTTGTACTTTAGGTACTATTTTCAATCCTAAAGACTGTTTACACTGTTTGCAGCATAAACTCAATTTCGCTTAAAAGAACATAAGAGCGCCGATGCTCATCATCAGAGCGCCCGTTAATTTCCCAGCCCGATCTCCCAAAGGTAAAACTTTTTCAAGCAGGACAAAAATGGTAATCGCTGCAATCCAAAGGATATTCATCACCCCGCCGGCAAAAAGCAACAGCATCATGACCCAGCAACAGCCGATACAAAAAGCGCCGTGTGAAAGGCCCATCTGGAAAGCCCCAACGTTCCCAGGCCGCCAGTGAGCAGAAATAAAATGGAAAGGTGACCGGCAATATCGAAGGCAGTTATCTTTAACCGGCAGCCATTGATAAATACCGGCTGCGACAAGCAACCCTGCCCCAAACTTGGGGCTGTTGGCCACCATCATCGGCGACAATAAAGCCGCCTTATCCAATTGCCATTGAGCTAACGTTGCCAGAAAACTGAAGACGGTCCACATCAAAATATATCCCAGCGTAAAGACACCTGTCGATGCAATCGGCATGCCCTGATTTTCTGCTTTCCGGGCAACAGCAGCATAAATCAGAATCATTGGGGCAGCTGTTGGCACCATCATGCCCACCATCATAATCGCCCACATTGAAAACATCATCAGGAAATAACTTACATTCCAGCTTTGAATCTGCATCGCTGCCATACAGTGAGATCCTGGAGCTGACATGCCCCAGGCCATTTTAATGACATAGAACCAAGCCAAGATTGTGATTCCAGCCAAGGAAGCGGCAATAGCGAGAAAGTCGCGTTTTGGTAAATTACTTACGAGCTGCATGGTTCGCAAAGGCGGGTTGTTCGCCTCGGATAACCCCATCTTGGTTCATGTGAAGATAGCAAAATTGTCCGTAAGTGTTGGAAAAACTCAATTGAAGGCCGGCGGTCACCCGGGAATTTCCTGAGCCTATTTCGGCATAAGTATATTCAAAGCCTCCCGGTAAATGGATGCCTTTTCGATCTTCTTTTCCACTGAATGGATTAATGAGCGGTTCCCCCTTTGATTCAACTAATCCTTTAATCTGGGTGTGGGCACGGCGGGCTTCAATATCAATTTCCATTGTGATCGGGACGTAAAGTGTTTCCAGGGTTTCGGAAACGGTACTATTAAAAACATAAAAATGAGTGGCCCCAGGCGCGGTTGATTCGCCGTGGGCAATCTTTTTGATGGCCTCACGTTGCTGTTTGTCAGCTCGTTCATCGATAATGAACTGTGAGCGGCCGTTACCATCAGCAATCTCTCCCGGCCATTTAAAAACACCGACAAAGCGAAGCCCATTCAATTTGGTGTCATTGAAATACCCTTCTTCAATCCATATACTGGCAATGGCTTCACAGAATCCGTTGGTTGAGCGTGAATTAAACTGACAGGGACAGCCATACGCACAGTTGCAGTTGGAAAATTCTTTGGCCCGTATCATCCATTTGTCTTGCATGTTTTCCTCCTCTTAAAATGTAACTATAGTTATATCTCTAAAACTCACAGGCGTCCTGCAAACGGACAGACTGCGCCTTTCTAGTGATTTTTCCGAAAAGCGATAGTAAAAGATAAAAAATACTTGCGCCACACGTTTTCAGATGATTGGTACTGATTACTTCCTAAAAAGTAATCCACTAAAGCTTCGCGGGTGCGGGCCAACTCTTTTAAACGCGGAAACTCTTGCGTAGATTCAAGGCTTAGGTCTAATAATTCAAGTGCGCGGCCCACTGCTTTTTCCGAATAGGCAGCGTTATTTTTTGACTTCCAATTGAGTGCTCGATCTACTTCGCTTCCTATATGAGCCATTTGTTCAACAAAAGACATCTTTTTCCATCTGCCGGCAGCTAAACTCTTATGTTGAATGTTCATTTGTTAAATTACTTTTACCTTCTTCATTGCGTCTTTAATGCGCTTCAGACCTTCTTCCATTTGTTTGATATCGAGGGCATAGCTTAAACGGATTCTGTCGGAAGCACCAAACCATTCGCCTAGATACGTAATCACTTTGAATTCCTGATAAAGCAGAGTCACAAATTCGCGGGCGTTTTTGCATTTGGGAAGCACATAAAAAGCGCCTTCGGGTTTCCAAAGGTTAAAACCGAGATCGGTCAGACCTTTATAAATAAAGTCTCTCCGCTCAAGCCAAACCGTTTGCTGTT
>OBEQ010335092.1_pt1 | contig 26980 bp, 32 predicted proteins | sample 1670901 | NCBI WGS metagenome assembly OBEQ01 (sample SAMEA104232315, study PRJEB22302) | groundwater metagenome | biome: forest; feature: aquifer; material: groundwater | place: USA | collected 2011-08-07 | depth 5.4 m | reverse complement strand
TTTGGTGATCATCAACCGATAGTAATTCGAATGATGTTCGATCAAAATTTCCCGGGCTCCCTGAAAAAGATCCTCGGAATTCAAAATTTTAATTCCTGACTCACGCTGCTTTTTCAAAGTACCGGCTGAAATTTCTTTCATCGCCATCCGAAATAATTGAGGGGTCGAGGTGTCCTTCGCCTTACGCTCACCATCCTGAGTGAAATCGAAGGACTCCCGATGCTCAAATAATTACGATTCCTTAGCCTGACAATTCTTGCAATACCCGAACAACCGATGATCATGAAAGATCATCTTGAAATCGTGCTGGGAACAAATCTTTTCCTGAAGATTTTCGATCTCCTGACACTTGAATTCGATGATCTTCTGACAACCTACGCACACGATATGATCATGATGTCCTTTGGCACCGGTGGTTTCAAAAAACTCCCGCTTTCCCTCGCCGACCGACTTTTGAATCACGCCGCTTTCAAGCAGAAGAGGAATAGTGCGGTAGACCGTATCCCGCGAGATGAGGGAATCCTTCTTTTTGAAACGCTCGTAAAGGCTGTCGGCATCAAAATGGCTCCCCAGACGCGCGACCTCTTCAAAGATGAACTTTCTCTCGTGGGTAAATTTCAAACCTTTTTTTTCAAGCAAGGTCTTAAACTTTTCCAGTGTTACTTTAGGTTCCTGCTTCACGCTCACGGTCCACCCTCTCCAAATTTCCCTCAAAAACCTTTAGATGCACACCTAAGACTCCGTATCAATTAAGACATAATCTTAAATCAGATTAAATCTTATCTAAAATGGGCCGCCGTGTCAAGTTTTTTTTAAGAACAGCGGGGCAACAGGTCACGGAAAGAATCATTAAGCTTAGAGGGGGTAGGGGTTACGAATGCTCTTCCTTCTTCTTGGGCCATAATACAGAAGCCACCACGGAAATAAAAAGGATGCTGACAATCACGCCGAGAGCGGCTCCGATTGGAATTTTCTGAATATCCGTCAGAAGCATCTTGATTCCCACGAATACCAGAATAAAAGCAAGTCCGTAATTCAGATAGTGGAACAAGCGCATCAATCCGGCCAGGGCAAAGTAAAGCGATCTCAACCCCAAAATAGCAAACATATTGGAGGTGTAGACAATAAAGGAATTGGTCGTGATGGCCAGAATGGCCGGAATCGAGTCCACGGCAAAAATCACATCGGCAATATCCACAATCAGAAGAACAATCAAAAGAGGCGTGGCCAAATACTTTCGATCCCGCTTAACAATAAATTTTCCTTTTTCGTATTCCGTGGTGGAAGGAATAACCTTTTGCACAAATTTGAACACAGGATTTTTTCCCGGCTGGAATTCCTTATCTTTCTGGAAAGCCAGTTTGATACCGGTATAAATTAGGAAAGCGCCAAAAACATAAATGATCCACTCAAACTTATGAATCAAAGTCACTCCCGCAAGAATAAAGACCGCCCGCAAGATCTGTGCCCCAATAATCCCCCAAAAAAGAACTTTGTGCTGATAGTGGTGGGGAACCTGGAAATAAGAAAAAATCAGAAGAAAAACAAAAAGGTTGTCCACACTGAGCGAGTATTCGAGGAGATAACCGGTCAGAAATTTGAGTCCTGCATCCGGTCCTTGTCTGAAATAAATCCCGGCGTTGAAAATGAGCGCGAGGGAAATCCAAAACGCCGTGAGCAGAAGGGCGCGCTTGATACCTATGTCCCGGTCCCGGCGGTTCAAAACAAAAAGATCCAGGACCAGCATCCCTACAAAGAAAACATTAAAACCAATCCAAAGTGTCGCCTGGTCCATGATTCACAACCCGTTCCGGTTCAAGTCCTCTTGGTTTCGAGATGAATAGCTTTGATTCTTCTATTCATCGTCAACTTCTTCATTTTCTCAAGCGGCCACGGCATCATGAGTGTCCAGTTTTTTTCGTTCATCGTCCCCGGAAAATTGATACGAAAATCCCACGGGTCGTACTCAAAAGAACGATCCAGGGAGAACCAATCCTGCAAAAGCTGCACACTGAAGATGGAAGCCGAGGCACTGATTCTTTCCAACGCTAGTTTGGCCAAGGTCTCTCGGGAAAGTGCCGGTGACTCTTCTTCCCATCCAAGATAACGGTAAAACCGGGCTTTCTCATTATAAGAAGCCAGATAGAGGTGAATAAAATCCCTGATCTCTTCGTCTCGGCGTCCCAAAATCCCAGCTAATTGCCCGACGCTTTCAATTTCCCTTCTCCAGCGCAATCTCCCATGAAAAGATTTTTCCAGATCAAACAGTTTGTCTTTCATCTCCTCGAAAACAATTCCTCTCGACTCACATTTCCTTTTAAAGAGATCCTCATCCACCGTGCCCGCTTCAAATTCCCACCAGCCGATGAAAGAAGACATGTCATGACTTGACAGCGTGGCGATCGAATGGACCCGATACTGCTCAGCAGACTTGAACTCATAGGTCCCACCCCAATGTTTCATCCAGCGCTGGACGTCCATGCCGGGCATCCCCAACTCCTCAAGCACTCGGTAGGAACATTCGGGCACCACTCCAAGGTCTTCGGCGCAGGGAAGCATGGTTGTGTTTAGGGCAATGAGCGAAAGAATCTTTCGTCCGTGTTCTTCCCACTCCTTCTCATCACTCGGATCAAAAAAACCGTTCAGCCCGCCATGTTCCAGAGGTTCCCTGACGGGAATGGTCCACAGACGAAAAATCCCGACCACATGATCGATACGGAATAAATCATAAAAATTCTGCGCGTAATGGAGCTTGTGAACAAGATAATCGTAATGGTCTCGGGAAATATTCTGCCAGTGATAAGGAGGCATGCCCCAGCGCTGCCCTTTCGCGACATAGGCGTCAGGAGGCGCTCCCGCTGAAAAATCCAGTTTGAAATAATCCTGATGAGACCATACGTCCGCACTGTCGCGCGAAACCAGAAAAGGCAAATCACCCATCAAAAAAACGCCGGCCTCCGCCGCATATTTTTTGACCGTCTGAAACTGCCCGTAAAGCTGCCACTGCAGCCACGCGTGAAAAAGAATTTTCTCCTGATGTTCACGCTCAAACTTTTCGAGAGCATCCTGCTTTCTCGTCTTGAGATCTTCCTCCCACATTTCCCAGCTTTTTTCCTGATTCTTTTCCTTGATCACTTTGAACAAAGTATAATCCCTGAGCCAATATTTATTTTCCTGAAGAAATCGCTTAAATCCCTTCGACTCTTTATGATTCGTCTTTCTGAATATCTGCCACAACAAATTCTGCTTGGCAGCCTTGACCCCGTAATGAACTTTCGGCGGCCCGGCCCGCCCACTTCTCTCGGTTGCGCTGATGCCAAGGTAAGATTTTGGCGGGCCAGCCCGCCCACTTCTCTCGGTTGCGCTAATGCCAAGGCAAGATTTTGGCGGGCCAGCCCGCCCACTTCTCTCGGTTGCGCTAATGCCAAGGCAAGATTTTGGCGGGCCAGGAGGGAATTTCTGGCGCAGGCTTTTGAGATCGCTTCGGAAGGGCTTCAAATTCACCTCCATCAATTCCTCGAGGGCAAGGTACATCGGCTCCAGCGCAAAGGAGCTGTGGGCATCATAGGGTCTAAAATTAAGACCCACGTCGTTCATCGGTAAAAGCTGGATGAGACTCATCCCGGTAGAACGGCACCAGTCGGCTAGGAGTTTCAGGTCGGGCAATTCTCCGATACCGATACTTTTTGATGAATAAATGGAGAAAAGAGGAGTGGTTACACCGGCGCGTCTTTTTAGGCCGATGCGCTTCCACTGTTTCCCACAGAGGGATTTCAAAAAAGATTGATCACCCTTGGTTTCTTTCATAGGGCGAGGCCGCTCTTTATCATCCGTCGAGCCTCAGCCATTTGGATTCTTCGTAGGGAGGCAATTGATCCAAAGGTGTGAGCTCGATATCCAGGATATCCTGCGAATCAAAGTCAACGCTGTCACGATCGTAAACGCCGAGCATTTCGGAGGCATTGAACACAAACACATCAGGGACTTTCCTTCCGTCTTTGAGAACGGCCGTGACCACGTGCCCCTTGGGCAAGGTCGGGGGAAAAGTTTTGAGTTTCTCGACGATGGATCGGGATAGAACACGCCTTGATTTTTCCAGGAAGATTTTTCCGTGCCGCAGAGAGTTTCCAGTTTGACGGACGACGGCCGTTTTGAAAATGGCATCCGCCTTCCGGTACATCAGAATCAAAAATGGAATCACCATGACCAGCCAGCTTCCAAAAACCGCCTTGGCCCATTCGTGATCAAGACCCCAGGAACCGTAAGATAGAATCCGGCTTTTCAATCTAAAACTCCAGAAAAGTGCTGCCGTCACAAAAAGACCCACAAAGATACCCAAAGCCCGAATCCAGGCATCCACGGCATTTTCCTGATCAGAATTCAACCTTTTCCAAATCTGCTCTTTCTTCCTCATAAAAGGAATGAGAAGAATAAACCAGCTTCCGAAAACTGAAACAGCCCACGTGACAGCAAGTTCCCCGCCCCGAATCGGGCCGAAGAAAAGTTTCAAAAGTGCGGTCCAGAAAACTGCGGCGGCGGCAAACGAAGCCGCAAACCAGACTATCCAGCCGAGCCAGAACCAAAAACCGAAATGATCTTTTTTCATTTTGCATTTTGACTTGTCATTTTGATCTTTTCCGCCAGACAGCGTGGACGGATCCGCCGCGTTTTTTGGCGGAGATCTTTGCAGTTTGCATTACAGATGGTAAAGCATCCAATAAACCACCACCCCGGTCACGGACACGTAGAGCCAAAGAGGAAGGGTCACGCGCGCCACCGCCCTATGTTTATCGAACTTTCCCCGGAGCGCAAAAAAGAGCACCACCATCACCAGAGGGACAATGACTACAGCAAGTATGGTGTGGGAAATCAGAATCAGGAAATAGACAAGTCTCACCCAGTCGTGTCGCGGGAAAGGAGTCACACCATGGAAAAAATGGTAAACCAGATAGGAAATCAGGAAAAGCGTGGAGGTGCCGCAGGCACTGAGCATGCAAATCGTGTGTGCCGTCACCGCCCTCTGGCGGATGAACAGATACCCTAATATTAATAGAAGCGCACTGGCAGTATTGAGCGAGGCATTCAGCGCAGGAAGTAAAGTCAGATTCATGCCTGTATCATATCAAAACCAGTCTTCCTGTCACAAGCCTTTGCTTCTCAATCCTAACTTGCGGTACTAATTGCCGCTTACAAAAATGGTCTTCACCCCGCGGACCATCCTCAAGGTATCTTTGCCGATTCCCTGGATGGTCTCACCGCAGCCTGCCACCAAAAGCACCAGGAGAAGGAAAACCACCCATTTTGCCGCCGATTGCTTCATGATAGCTCCTAATCTCGCAACGGTTAGGGAATCTCAGGCTTTCTCGCAAAAAACTTCATTCCTTGTTTCTTCCGCAAGGAGAATTTCAATCACGCGATCAGATGAATCGGCTCTCAGAAGAGAATCTCGTACAAATTTGTCGCGCAGAAGTTTCGCCACTTTCGCAAGGGTCTTCAAATGCTCTCCAACAGGATTCTCGGGATAAACCATCATAAAAAAAATATGGACAGGATTGCCGTCGAGAGTCTTGAACTCAACACCGGTTTTTGAAATGGCTAAAAGACCTGTGGATTTTTCCAGATGTTCGGATTTCGCATGGGGAATGGCCACACCGCCGCCGATTCCCGTCGAGCCAAGCTCCTCGCGTTTCCGGAGGCCATGAAGCAAACTGCGGTAACTGATATCCTTGTGAAGCTCGGTAAACCGTTTGGCCAGCTTTTTAAGCGCTTCTTCTTTATTTTTAGCGTCAAAGGGTAGAAAAATCGCTGAGGCATCAAGAAGTTCTTCTATTCTCATTTATTTTCCTGCCTGAAATTCCATATCATGTGAAATATATCGGCAAAGCCAGGCCGCAGCTGAACCTTTTCAAAATACCAGCTCCTAAAAGGTGACTGGTCACCTTTTGTGTTTTGCGGTCACTGCCCAATTTTGGCCACGTGGCCAAAACTCAGCTCCGCAAACCAAAACCGACTGAGCATTGCTAAGTGAGTAATCGAAAACGGGTTAACAGTTCATCTGATATGACCCATGACAAGCTATCAGAAAACAAAGAGTCAATGACAAATTCCAAATGAACCCATGCCAAATGAATGTCCAATCCCCAATGACAAACCCATCAAAAGAAATCCCAAACCCGGAAACTTTTTATTCTTCTATTTGTCATTTCCACGATTCATTTGCCATTTGGATTTGGCCATTTTTCATTCAGCCAAATGCACGGAAGCTTTTAGCGATTACTTAGCGGTCTCCAAAACTGGTTCCAACTTCCCGCGCCGACAGAATAAGAGGATGATCGGGCGGCACCAACTTCAACTGGTCTGTAGCTTCTTCAAGCGATACGCTTGAAATTCCCTCGTCCCTGTAAACCACCATCCTGCCGAATTCTTTCTCCACCATCATTCTGACCGCCTCGGTACCAAAACGGGTGGCGAGAATTCTGTCAAAAGGCGTGGGAGATCCTCCTCTTTGAACGTGTCCCAGGACGGTGAACCTGGATTCGATACCCAAGTGTTTTTCAATCTCACCCGCAATCTTGCTTCCAATCCCCCCCAGACGCAGGGGATCGGTGCTCTGAGGCACGCGTTTCATCACCGTGACCCGGCCGCCCCTGGGTCTCGCTCCTTCCGACACAACAATAATACTAAAATTCCTGCCCCTACGATGCCGATCCTGTACTTTTTGACAGACATACCTCATTTCATAAGGAATCTCGGGTATCAAAATCACATCTCCGCCGCCAGCCACACCGGCATACAAAGCCAGCCAGCCTGCGTAGCGCCCCATCACTTCGATGACCATCACTCGATGATGTGACTGAGCCGTGGTATGAATCTTGTCGATGGCTTCAGCCGCTGTGACGACGGCCGTTTCAAATCCAAAAGTCACTTCCGTGCCGGGAAGATCATTATCAATAGTTTTGGGAATACCCACCACATGAACGCCTGTTTCAGAAAGCCTTTTTGCAATGGTCATTGTTCCGTCCCCGCCAACGATGATCAATCCCGTAAGCCGCAACTTTTTATAATTGGAAAGGGCTTTCTCAGAAACGTCTCTAAATCGAATCCGCTTCCCGCGCGATGGATAAGGCCAGCGATAAGGATTCGCCCGATTTGAAGCTCCGAGAATGGTTCCACCCTGAACCAAAATTCCCGAGACCATCGAAGCGTTCAACCGGATAAAATCATGATTCACCAGACCTTCGTAGCCGTCCCGAAAACCGATGACCTCATAACCGCGGGAAATGGCTGATTTTGTCACCGCCCGAATCACGGCATTCAGCCCCGGACAATCCCCACCGGCCGTTAGAATTCCTATTCGCTTTGCCATCATTGTTCTCTTTATCGAAAACTGCCTGCATTATACAATTTCCGGAACTATTCGCAAGGATGTTGCAATGCAATCGAAAAAAAAGGACGAAAAAATTGGAAGGCGGAAAGGTTAGAGCCCAGACTGCCAGTTAAAATACTTCACGTAGTCTCCAAGCGAATGACGAGAGGTTCCATCTTACCTTCTTTGACTTTCAGAGGCCTTCTGTTCTTGCCCAGCCACTCCTGCCACACTTCGATTTCATAATTCCCGGGCGGCACTCCCTCGACGGAAAAATTGCCGTCCGCATCTGTCAAAGCGTAATAAGGCTGATCGGTCACAAAAACATAAGCGCCCATCCACGTATGTCCGGCGTCACAGCGAAGTCTGATGATTCCGGCCTGTTTCAATTTTACAGGCATCTCAATTCCTACAATGGGAACGGCAATATTGAAAACCGTCGATCCATTTTCATAAAATCCGTGCGAGTTGTGCAAAACCGCATCACTGCTGGTAATTTTGAGCGTGCTACCCACTGGAAGTATCTGGATATGAGGGACAAATTCGCAATTCACCTGATCGAGGGATCCGATTTTTTCAGTCAGTGTCCCCTGAGCTCCTATAATTCTAACCACCGCATTGCTTATGCCTTGATCGTGTCCTAAAACGATTTTACGAATTTCCTTTTCTGTCCCGCAAGTGGTGACATCACTCTTTACTTGAACTTTTTCAGGCGACGGCGGATTCCCTTGAAAAATAACCCGTCCCGTCACGGTCGTCTGAGCATAAAGAGTTGAAGGTAAAAAAATCCAAAAGATGAACGCCAGCATACGACATCTACTCATGAGCATCTTGGACACCCCTTTCAAAGAGTTATTGAATCTTCTTAAGAATTTCCGGATGCTCCCCCCTCAATCAAAAGGAGGCTCCGATGACCCTCTTTCCAAAGGAAGGGGGCCTCTTGGATAAACTCTTCTTTATTCAAGCATCTTCTTTTCAAAAGGCGGTTGCTTCTTCGAAATCCGTAGTACCCGCAATCAAGGCGACTTCCGCCGGGAAAAAGCCATTTCCTACCCGGGCTTTGCTCAAGATTCCATTCAAACTTTTATCTACTTTTTGTTCCTGATTCATGGCGCAAATTAACGGATTTTCACGAATCCAAAGACTGTCTCCAATCGGGGATCTGAATACGGGAAATGATATTGAAGAAAGAAAGCAATTTGATCGTCAGAAAAGTTAGGTCGATTTCCCACCACCGGAGTCCATGTCTCGCCGAACGCTGAAACGCGTGATGATTGTTGTGCCATCCCTCGCCAAAGGAAATGGCAGCGACCCACCAGTTATTTCGTGACCGGTCTTTGGTCTTAAAACTTTGATAACCCCATATATGCCCCGCGGAATTCACCAGCCATGCACCATGCAGAGCCAGAACCGTCCTTAAAAAAATCCCCCAAAACACGAAAGGCCATCCTCCCCAAAGAAGAAGCGCCACGCCCAATACCGTTTGGGGAACCCACTGAAAACGCCCCAGAATCCGATAAAAAAGGTCCTTGCTAAGTTCGGGAGCATACTTTTCATAAAAAGAAGGGTCCTCAAACCTGGGATCCCGATAGATAAACCAAAGCATGTGGGACCACCAAAATCCTTGAACGGGGCTATGAGGGTCAAGAGCCTTGTCGGAATTGGCATGGTGGCACCGATGCGTTGCAACCCAACTGATAGGACCTCCCTGCGAAGTTAAAGTTCCCAAAACCGCGAGGATGTATTCGAGGGCTTTGGGCATCTCAAAACCTTTATGCGTTAGATAACGGTGATAACAAAGGCAGATGCCGACGCCGTTACTCAACCAATAAAGAACGATCAGCAAAAAAAGACACGGCCAACTGAAACAGAAAAAAGCGGGAATGGCCCCCAAATGCAGAAAAAGCACACCTGTAAAAACGGGCCAATTAATCTTTTTAGCTGGCATCACAGCGCCATCATGAGATTTCATAAAGTTCATCATAGACTTCTTTTTCTGAGGAGCCACGGCATATTTTCACCAAATCGCACAAAGAGCGCACGCCCCAGCAGGGCCTCCTTCACTTATCAATCATGCGGTACCTTTTCCTCACAAGCCGGTAAACATAATCCAATAGGGCTTCCCGTTTGACCTGTTTGACCAGACACTCCACCCTCTCCCAGACTCAAGGTCTTTACACCGATCCTGGGTCTCACACCCTCCCCGCGTCAAGAGAAGGATCGGACAATCCTTTTTTCTCCTCATTTCCTGAATGAGGTGCCTTTTCCATTCTGTGCATATCTCAACATCTGAAATCACGAGGTCGCAATCAGACTTGTCGAGCATCGCGATCGCCTCTTCAGGACTACATACAGTCGTCACGGCGGATTCCCTTGAAAAATAACCCGTCCCGTCACGGTCGTCTGAGCATAAAGAGTTGAAGGTAAAAAAATCCAAAAGATGAACGCCAGCATACGACATCTACTCATGGGCATCTTGGACACCCCTTTCAAAGAGTTATTGAATCTTCTTAAGAATTTCCGGATGCTCCGGCCCCTCCACGTGAAGCTGTCCCAAAGCGCCTTTATTGATTCGGAAAATGCTGTGATCCACCAGCGTGAAATCACCGGGAACTTCTACCTTGAACTCCACGGTGCTGGCAGCTCCAGCGGGAATCAAGGTTGTCTGCACATTATGATTCGGCTCGGAAAGAGATCCTTCTCGATAAACCCGATCAAAAATTTCTCCAATCACATGAAAGGAAGAAACAAGATTAGGACCGATATTTCCAACAAAAAGCCGTATCGTTTCTCCAGTTTTTGCTTTCAGGGCACCGTCTCCCATTAGAGATCCTACCTTGCCGTTAAAAACCACGTAGGTTGGATTCTCATCTCTCCCTTTTTCCGAAGAGAAAGGTTGAAGTCCCTTAACTCCGGCGGCTCCTTCAGTGTAAAACTCGCTTTGCATCACGTAGTATTCCCGATCGACTTTCGGCAAACCCTCTTTCGGCTCAACCAAAATCAATCCGTAAAGACCGTTTGCAATGTGCACCGGAATCGGAGGTGCCGCACAATGATAGACAAAAAGACCGGGATTAATCGCCTTGGCCTGGACAATCGATTCTTTCCCCGGCTCGGTCATTAAAATACAAGCCGCGCCACAAGGTCCCGTCATCGCATGAAAATCAACCGTGTGCGTGTTCTTACTTCCCGGAGCATTCTTGAAATGAAATTCCACGATATCCCCTTCTCGAACTCTCACGAAAGGTCCCGGCACATGACCGTTGTATCCCCAAAAATCATACGCTACCCCCTTCGAGAGTTCTCCTTGATATTCCGTTCCTTCCAATCGGACAACCACCTTCGCTTCATAGTCACGGTTAACGGGAGGAGGAACCTGAGGTGCAAAAGTTAAAGGGGCCTCGACAGTAGTTAGATCTTTCGACTGGGCATAAGTTTCCAATCCGGATTGATACAGAAAAGAAACAGAAAATACAACAACGATGCTGATCAAAAGTAATTTTCTCATTTTCCAATCCTTTCCTTAGGACATTCCAAAGAACATTCCAAACTTATCTTTTTCTCCCTCAAAAGTTTTAAAAGAGCACCGGCTATTCGCACATGTTTTAGTTCCTCCCGCATGATTTGTTCCAAAACTGACTTTGCTTTAGTCCCCTCAAATAAAGAACCGTTTTCTTTCAGCAATCGCCGATAAAAACGGAATCCTTCCTTCTCAAGATTGAGAATCCTCAAAAATCTTATCTGCCAAAGTTCCTTCAGCGCATTATCCTGCACAGGTTTTCCTTTTCTCCATCAACTCTTTGATCACCAAAGCAAGTCTTTCCCGGTGTTGCATGGTATCGTTGATCAAAATTCCGAGAAGTTTTTTGATTTTTCCCTTCTCTGTCTTGCTGAAAAAGTTCAGATCGATTTCATTGTCATAGTGCAGGTGCAAAAGATAAAGCCCCACTTCCTCTTCTTCCTCAGCCTTAGAAAGCTCATAAATCAGTTCGTCCATCTTATTTTCTATGCCCGCCCACCGATAGCGATTTCTAACCGAATCTTTCCACATAACTATCGGCCTCCTTCCGGATCTTCATGAATGGTAATGTCAGCATCTCCAAACCTTGCCCGCAATTTATCGATGAGTGCTTCTGTGATCTCGTGAGCCTCCTCAAAAGTTTGATCCGGTTTCAAAACCAAATGAAAATCGATAAAGCATTTAGACCCCACTTTTCGCGTCCTCAACTCATGATAACCTAAGATACCAGGATGGGTTTTGATCTCGTTATGAATCTCGTCCAAGACATTTTTCGACAACGAACGATCAACAAGTTCATTCCCAGCTTGATAAAGAATTCTGGCAGCAAGATAAGCCACATAAACAGCAAGGATGAATCCTGTTACGACATCCCACCCTGACCATCCTGTCCATCGAGTGAGTAACAAGGCAAAGAAAATCAGTACATACGAGTAAATATCCATCAGGTAATGGGCCTTCTCCGTTTGAAGAATGAGAGATCCTGTCTTTTTTTCAGCACGTTGAAGCACAAAGGTCAAAATCAGATTCATAAAGCTAGCTATGATCACAACGAGTAAAGCCATTTGTGAATGAAAAACGACATGGTTTACGGCGGTTTCCTGAAAAGTTTTTGCAAGAATGATAAAAGCAAATACCAAAATAACCATTCCCTGTGTGTAAGATGCCAGACCCTCTATTTTTTCGTGACCGTAAGTATGAGTTTCATCGGGAGGCTCGGCGCCCTTCCGAACAGAAAGATAATTGAGGGGTCGGGGTGTTTTCCGACCCTTCATCCTGAGCGAAGGCTCGCAAAGCGGGCCGAAGCGAAGGATCTCATTAATGAGATCCTTCGGTCGCCCTTCCTGCCCGCCCGCCAAAATCTCACTTCCAGGAATATCAATTCCTGGAAGTGGGCAGGCCCGCCGGCAGGCGGGCTTCCTCAGGATGAGCCCTCGGAGAAAGGAAAAAACTCCCCGAGGGCTCAGATAATTAACGGACGAAATCCCAACATCCATCAGAGAATCCAAACTTGACGCAAGCAGAGCTGTTGAAGATGCTAGGAAAGCTCCCGCCGCCTTGAGAGCAGACAAAAAAACTGAGACAACAATGGCCCACCTTAATCCCCTGATCTTGATACCCAAGGCACCCGTATCAGTCATTTTTTTATCCATTCTTATCATCTGGCAATTGATACAGTCTGACCACGCCCAGCATGCTTGGCTTGATAAAGGGCTTTGTCGGCCGCTTCAATCAGAGAATCCACATCTTCTACGTAAGGTGAAGGGAAAGTTCCCGCGCCAACGCTGATTGCAGGAGTAATAGAAAAACCATTCCATGGAATCATTATCTCCTTCACCTTTTTGCTGATCCGTGTCGCCGCCACCCAGGCACCCGATCCGGAAGTAACCGGAAGAATCAACAAGAACTCATCTCCTCCATATCTCGTCGCTGTGTCAATCACACGGACCTCTCTCTGAACACATTGGGCAATCTCTTTAATCACCAAATCGCCTGCTGTGTGTCCATAACGATCGTTCACCGCCTTAAGATTGTCGATATCCAGCATCAGACAGGATAACGGCGTGTGAAAACGTTTGGACCGTTCCATCTCAATGTTAAGACGCTGCCTGATGTAACCGAAATTGTAAAGTCCGGTGAGTGCATCCTTCTCCGAAAGATCTTCCAAAACCCGGGCCTTGACCGTCAAATCGACTGTCCTTCTCTTCAACCTCTCATGAATCAAACCGACGAACCACCCTGACAAACTAAAAGCGAGAACCGTCCCAAAGGACATATAAAGATAAAACCATCGGTGAAGATTGATCTCATCATGAAACCAGCCCGAAAAATCATTCCCTCTGGCTTGAAGGAATCTCAATAAAAGGCTCCCTACCGGTGCACCCAGTCCCAGAAAAATTCCGGCGAGAAGATAAATCCATCTTGAAAAAATCTTCTGCTTGCTGGAACCGGGCATATGAGACTCGACCGTCTCATATTTATGCAAAAGACGTAGAAGCTCCTCGGCAATCCCCACATGACCAGCTTCCTCGTCGCGAATGCTTTGAATCTTCTTCACAATTTCCGGATCTTTGATCCTCGCTAGATAGTTTTCATAAAGATCTTTCGCTTTCTCTTCGACCGATCGTATATACTGAAAAAGTTCGCTCAGCTTCTTTTTAGAATTCATGCTGGGGACTCTCTTTCACTTTTTGGGCAAGTTCTTCAAGCTCCAGCAAATGCTCTCTGGCATCAGAAATCAACTCATTGAGCAGATATCTCATCCGGTTTTTGTCATCTTCAATCATCTCGGACTGTTTGATCTCACGAAAGCAAGCAAGGCACTTATCATGAAGAAGGGGAATCGTCCTTTCCTCAAAATTGATGGCCTCTCTGAGCATTCCCAACAGTTCTTCCTTAATCGCCATCATCCCCTCCAGAAAATCTAAAAGTCATATTGAATTCTTCCCAGGAACAGATGTTCTGAATCCTGTGACTCGTTCCCTATTTGCACCGCATCGGAAAACTTATTGAATGTGTAGTCAGCCATAATCCGAATATGCTTATTGGGCCACCAGTTCAGGCCAAAGGTGTAGGCGTTCACCTCATCGGTTCCTGTCGCAAGACCTAGTGCCAGCGGCGCTTCATTAACAAAGAACTGCTCAAACCGTAAACCCACCTCCCAAGCCCCCCATCCTCCATCTTTCAGTGAAAAAACATGTTTGGGATTGATGGGTTTGTTACGAACCTTGCGTTCTCCGGTTAGGATGTAAGTTCCCGAGACGTACCAAGAATCGAGATTGACATCACGTTTGAGATCCAATCTGTCCACATCTTTGAACCTGGCAGCCACATATTCGGCCTTGATATCACCCGGCCCGTAAATCCACTGAAGCTCGCTTCCAAACTTTGTGCGGTCATCCGCGTGACGAGTATTGGCAGCATAGGTGAAAAACTTGTTGCCACCCGCGGTTGTAAAACCCGTGGTTGCCAGCGTTTCTTCCGACCTTCCCGTGATAATAGAACCCCCTACATAAAAATCCTTCAGCAGATTGTTCTTCGATCCGATGAAAGGAGCGAGAACCAAACGTCCGCCTAAATCAAACGCATCATTGTTATCTTCAAGGGTCCGGGCACGGCCGTTAAAAATACCGGCTCCATATTCGATCCTGCCTCCTAGCGGATTTCCAAAGACCATCAATCCCACATCCTCAGCCGGCTGCAGATTCGATACGCCTATACTTTTCTCAACAAAATCAATCCAGCGTGCCGAATACTGGCTTTCCAAACTAAACGGAACCAGAACCTGACCGAATTTGATGCGGGCAAAAGGGAAATACTTGTACATCAACCAAGCTTCCTGCAGATTGGCGCTAGTACCGGCAAACTGCGTGTAGAGCCGGTATTCAAAATAATCTTCCAGCACGCCGCGGATATCAAGACGAACGGCCCGATTACGAAATCGATCATCCCCTTCATTGCCGCGATCGTAAACATTAACATCCCCCTGATACCATCCTCCAATTCTGAGCGTATCATCCTTCCCTTTCAGGTAGAAGCCGTCGTCATAAACCGTTTCGAGCCTTTTCTCCTCGGGAGTTTCCTGTCGCTCAGAAAGGCGGAATTCCTGAAGAACATCACGTACCTGCTGCTTGAAAGTATTTTCATCCTTCGAAGGGATGTAAGGAATACCTGTCTTGTCGGGCAAATTCCCAAGCTGATTTTTAAGATGCGCAATCTCTTTGCCTTGTGTGTCAATCTGTCTGGCTTGAATGTCAGTTTTTTCCTGATAGGTCTTAAGTTCAGCCTGAAGCGTTTGCAAAGATTTCTCAAGAGATGCTAAATCGGCAGGCCCAGCCTGAGCAGAAAATAGGGTCATACCCCAAAAAGTAGAAACGGCAAAACAAAAAAAACTCATACGACATAAACGTGAATTCATCCGATTCCTCCTTTCGATTACTAACCCCGATGTGTAAGAAAATGAAAAACAGGTGGCCACACCAGTGTCGTTGCACAGGCTATGCCGGTCAAAAAGAGTGTGAGAATAATCTGGTTGGGCCATTCTTTGTTACGCAAGACCCGGTGCAAAATTAGCCAGCTCAAAAGCCACACAGCCAGGGCAATCGTTTCTTTGCCGGAGTAAGGACCGATTCCCTGCGCACCCGGCATCCAGAGTTTCCCAATCGCTTGAGCTATGTTTTTAAAGGCTTCTGATGCTTCAGTTCCCAAGTTAGCTAGAGCTAGGGCAAGGCATCCTAACATTGCCGAAAGAATGGCTGCCTGTGCTGAACCGTTCTTATCCAAATCTGCCTTTTGAATCATTGTCATTTTTCCTCCCCTCTCAGACTGCTTTGAGTTTGGTCACTGCGGCACCCAATCCGAAAGCCACGACAAAGTAAAAGAAAGCGAGCAGAAGAAGCAACGCGACGGTTTCCCTCAACTGCCTGTTGGAAGTCAACCGCTCCCTATACCGGCAAATCAAATAGGCCGCCGCCACAACTAAAGGGAGCGTGAAAAGGGCTGTGAATTCTTTGAATTCGAAAAATATCTGGTGGATCTCCGGCATTTTCTCGAGAAAATGAGAACGCGGACCACCAGCCGCTCGATAAGGAATATAAAGCCAGTTACCGAACACAATGGTAAGAAAACACGTCACTGCGTTGACGACGCTTCCAATTTCGAGTTCTCGGACGTTAATCTCTGATCCTCCCCAAAGTCGAAAAGCCTGGTAGAGACCTATGGTTACGGTCACCATGAAAACTCCCGCAAAAAGACCATGAAAAGCACTTCGAAGACTATAAACACTTTCGCCCAACAATTTGTTCGTCGGAGAGCTGATGATCAAAATTCCTACCGCGATGCTGCCCATCACAGCTAGAATTTCCGCAATCATCGGCTTGTCTGACTTCTCATGACTCCATTTCTCCTCTTTCACGATGCCACCTCCTTTTTGGAAAACTTATTGAGAACCCCCTTGAGATTCCTTCGGGAACTCCGCACTGCTGAAAAACCCTTCCGAGCATTCACGGCTTTCTCCCTCCAGAATCCCAAGGGGTGATGACAACTCACTTTCCTTCAAGCTCACTGGCACGCATTCTGTGCCATTCCGCAAATTTCTCAAATTCTCTCTCCAACTCTTTTGCCGTAGCGATAATGGCATCACAATGCTTATCCATCTTCTTGACTAGAAGGCTTTCAGACTTCGGACTGACTGCAACTTGCTCTCTATAATCTACTTTCATCTTTTCATGCTCCGCAACTGTCTGTCTTTCCTTAGCCGCCCTATCCTCATAAGACTGGGCCAAGGCAAGATGTTGATCTGCCGTCTCGGGAACCACTACTGACCAACCCCTTAAAGGCAGCATAAAAACCAAGCTGACAACCACCCCTGTAAAAACAATCCAATGCTTCTTCATTTTTCTCCTTTCATAATTAGTTTGATGCTTTAGCGAGAGTGCCATTGACAAGCGCCATCAGTTCATTGCGCTTGATGGGTTTAGGAATGCAATCCACAGCACCTCTGGCTACAGCATCGCTATAAATCCCCCAGTCTCCAAAAGCTGTTAAAAGAATGACGGGCGGACGTAAGGGATTCTTCGTTTTGTCGAGAAATTCAAGACCTGTCATTCCTCCTAAATAAAGGTCGAGGAGGACGAGATCGATAGAATCCTTTCCTAAGATCTCGACCCCCTCCTCTCCGGAACAAGCTTCCCGGACTTCGAAACCCTCTTTCTCAAGAAGCTTTTTCACCGATTCCCGGAAAGATTCGTCATCCTCAACCACTAAAACACACTTCTTAGTTTTCATTCCATGACTCCCTTCTTGCCTTGCGAACCTTCGCATCTTCTATGGCTTCCAGAACGAGTGGAAGATAACAGTCAAGCGCACAAGAAAGTGACTCTCTTACAGAACACTTTCCTTCTGGGTGTTGATTACGACAAGAAGTACAAATTCTTTTTCTCACTTCCTCCGAATAAGGCACCAGATGGACATCATGAATCCGTTCAGCTATCTCGATCAACTGAGGCAAATGGCGGAAAATGGCACAACCTTCCGGATCTTTGCTATGGCAGATTCCGTCCGATCCAAAATCGACGCAATGTGAACAGACGTAGTTTCGAACTGCCTCCTCATAATAGTTCATCTTAGTACCTCCTCTGCCGCCTCTACCAGAGACGAGCATTCTCCCTTTTTAACAGCCGCTGATAGAACCTCGGGATTGAACGTCAGAACAGGACAAGGTGCTTTCCTAATGACCTGTTCGGCAACGCTCCCCAATAAAAAGTGATCCCTACCGGTCTTTCCGTGAGTCCCCATAATAATGAGGCTTGCGTGATGACGTCTGGCTTGCTCCACAATCTCTCTATCCGGAACACCGACGGTGAATAAAGACCGGATGACAAGATGACGCCATCTTTTGTCTTCCAACAACTTTTCTATCTCCTTTTCTTTTTCGATGCGAAGATCAATAAGATCCTCTCTGCTTTGCAGCCGACTCCTCCCCGAGAAAAATGTGTCCCCATTGATGGAATCAAGCACGTGCATAACCATCATCCGCGCACCCAATCTCTCAGCAACTTCCGCTGCTTTATACAAGACTTGAACCGAAAGATCTGAGAAATCCACTGGCACGAGTATTTTGAAATGAGTATTCACGGTACTTGTCTCCCTTTCTTCTTCTGTGAAGAAGCCAGAACAGTGCCAGTTTGAGAAAGGAAAAGGGCTACAAGGCATAAGCCTTTCAAAAACAAACGGTTGAGAGGAAAAGATTCTCGGAGGGGTACCCTCACAGCAAATGCCCGATTGAAGATTTCCGCCAAATTGTCAAATCGATAATCGGAGCGTATCGTTTTCGTGACAAATTGTCCTTGGAAATCGGAAAGAAAAATAGGCTCGGATTCACAGCTTAAAATCTTGATCTTGAAGGAAAGACTCGAAGCTCTGATTCGGGATAAAAGATACGAAGATGCAAAAACCTTGTTTGAAGAAATCAAAAATCTGGAGAAGAAAGTCTAAAAGTCAAAGACTGGAGGGAGGAGGAATCTTTCGGTAGATCGTTCTTGAAGAAGTCCCTAGAAGTCTGGCAGCAGCTTCTTTGTCGCCGCCTGTGTATTTCAAAACTTCTTCAATCATTCTCTGTTCTATCTCTTCAAGAGGAGTCCCAATAGAAAAGGTCACATATCTGCCTTGCGTTGATGCATCGTTACCTAAAATATTCGGCGGTAAATCTTCAGGGCCGATTTCCGTACCCTTGCATAATACCACGGCGCGTTCCACGACATTTTCAAGCTCACGCACATTCCCGGGCCAGATATAATTTTCTAGTAATTTCATGACTTCTTTTTTAAATTCAATTATCTTCTTGTCATTTTTCTCATTGTAAACTTTCAAGAAATGGGTGGCAAGAAGTGGAATATCTAACCGTCTTTCTCTGAGAGGAGGGATGGCAATTTGGATAACATTAAGACGGTAATAGAGGTCTTCCCGAAAGGATTTGTCCTTCAACTTCTCTTCCAATTTGGCATGGGTCGCAGCCAGAATACGAACATCGGACTTCAAGGTTTCTGTCCCCCCCACTCTTTGAAACTCACCATTCTCAAGAAACCGTAGAAGTTTTGCCTGAAGCGCTGGAATCATCTCGCTCACTTCATCTAAAAAAATCGTCCCAGTATGGGCGAGCTCAAATCTTCCCGGTTTTCTAGCGTGAGCTCCTGTAAAAGCACCTTTTTCATAACCGAAAAGTTCAGATTCCAGAAGGGTCTCTGGAATAGCCGCGCAATTGATTTTGACAAAAGATTTGTCGCTTCTCGAACTTCTCTTTTGAATGTACTCCGCCAGCAATTCTTTGCCCGTTCCGCTCTCTCCTTGAATCAAAACAGTCGCCTCGCTCGAAGCAACTTGATTGGCGAGGTCAAGGGTCTTGAGAAAATTCGGGCTGTTGCCAATAAGCACATGGCGTTCTTGAAGCTCTGAAACAACCCGTGACAGTTCTTCATTTTTCCGGACCAGGGCCTGCTTCTCCAAAGCCTTTTCCACCACTTTCATCAGAACCAGCTTCTTAATCGGTTTCTCAATAAAGTCATAGGCACCCTTCTTCATGGCTTCAACGGCATCCTCAATGGTGCCCTGTCCCGTAATGATCACTGCTTCCATGTCCGGTTTCAGCATCCTAGCGAGTTTGAGAAGCTCTTCCCCTCCCATATTCGGCATCTTGAGATCCGTAAGCAGAAGATCCACAGACTCTTTCTTCAAAATCTCAAGTCCCTTCTCCCCATCTTCAGCTTGAAGAACCCGATAACCGGATTGAGATAGTATCTTGCTCAACGCTTCGAGTTCGGACTGATTGTCATCGGCAATAAGAATCGAAGCATCCTTTCTTTCCTTATTCATTTGGACACCTCTTCCCGGCTCGCAGAGGGAATACGCAGGAAGAAAGTCGTTCCCTTCTCTCTGACACTTTCACACCACACCGAGCCTCCATGTTCGGCAACCACTTGGCGAACCAAAGACAAGCCTAAACCAGACCCTTTCTCCTTGGTGGTGAAAAAGGGGTCAAAAGCTTTTTTACAGGTTTCCTCATCCATCCCGATGCCTTCATCCCGAACAAAAATGACCGCCGATTTATCTTCTTTCTTAACCCCCACCTCTATTTTTCCACCCGAGGGCATGGCGTCAAAAGCATTCTTGACGAGATTTAAGATAGCCTGTTCCATTTGTTTCATATCCATAGCCAGGGAAGGAAGGTTCTCGCAAGGTTGAAAAACGATCTCAATATGATGTTGTCTTGATTCCTCACGAAGGAAGCCAAGAAGCGTAGCGATAAGGTCATTCAAATTTGTCACTTCTTTTTTATGCTGGGGCAATCGCGAAAATTTAAGATAATCCCCTGCCAGTTCACTCAGGCGATCCACTTCCCTCTCGATAGCTTTCAAAAGCACATGAGCTTCGCTGATCTTACCCGGATCTTTTCCATCCTGAATTGTCTCCAGTTCGCCCCGTAGAAGTTCGACGTTCAGGCTGATAGAACTCAAGGGATTTCGGACTTCATGAGCAACCTGTGACGACATTCTTCCCACCGCCGCTAAACGCTCGGCCTCCAAAGCACGTCTTTCCAGTTCTTTTTTTTCCCTCATATCAATCTCAATACCCATATAGCCAACTTTTTTACCGTCATCAACGATCGGCGTGATCGAGAGCCAGATGGGAATTTCCGAGCCGTCCTTGGCTCGATTGATAATCTCGCCTTTCCATTCACCTTTAGTGGTGATGGATTGCCACATTTGTCTATAAAAATCATCTGACGAATAGCGCGATCGAAGAATGCGTGTTGAGTTCCCAACAGCTTCCGTACGCGCGTAGCCAAAAAGCTGGGTGAAGGCAGGATTGATTTCCACCATTTTCCCCCCAAGATCGGTGATAAGCATGGCATCGGTTGAGTGTTCAAAAGCACTGGCAAAAAGCGTAAGTTTTTCGTGAAGGATTCGTTTTTCCGTAATATCTGCCCCCTTCGCTAGAACACCCACGGAATGAACTGACTTGTCCTTAATCGAGGCTTTCTCCAAATAGAGGCTGGTGAGATCGGATTTCTCGACGCGAAAAATAATGGCAGCGGTAACAAAAGACGCAGCGACAGCGGCTAAAACTCCTCCGGCTAGATAGAAATAATAGATGGGAAGCGGCAGCCGTGTTGAAACTCTGATAACTCTTTCAACCCAGGCAAAGCAAACCAGTAGAACGACCCAAGCAGCCACCCACACCAACATCCCCAAAAACCATCTTTTCATGCTCTTAAACTTTGGTGAGTAGTACACATGCCTTAACCATTTTTGTCATTCTGTCATCAAAATGGCATTTTATCAATAAATCTGGCCCTGTGGACAATAAATCTTCAAGAACCCAATCGTTTGGTGAGTTTTAAATAGCGGATGAGAAAATAGAGCAGGCCGATCACCAGAACCCATGAGGCGAGAGAAATGATTCCGGTTAGCTTAATCCAAGCCTGGGACATTGGAGGAGGCGGGGTAAAACAGGTGTGATCCCTTTTACTTTTTACTCGACTTAGAGCCTATCCTGATATCAATTTTCTGTACGTGATCCAGCCGCAGACGAAGTGAAGCAGGGCTAGATAATTTTCTGGTTTCTTTTCCCATCGAATTAAAATTCTCCGGAATCGATTCATCCAGCTGTGCGTTCGTTCGAGGACCCACCTTCGAGCTTTGAATCCGGCTTCATGTTTCATCGCTTGAGCTTCTTCACCCCGGGCCCGAATATGCGCCTGAGTACCCGAATTCGATTGCCAAATCCCGAACCTCATCATAGTCATAGCCCTTGTCTAGACAAAGATTCGGCTTTACCCTCGACTTCGGACGTTCCAAAACAACGCTTGCAAGAGTTGCTCCGACCAGCTTCATATCATGCCGATTGGCACTATCGACCGCCAAGCCGATCGGAATTCCCGAGCCTTCACACAACAAGCTCCGTTTGACGCCGCCTTTGGCCCGGTCGGTGGGATTGGGCCCCGTTTTTTTCCCCGCCCAGCGGGGCTTTCGTCATCGCTCCATCCATCGACTGCCCATCCCAGTCAATTCCCTTGCATTCGTCATACTCCTGCAAGCCTTCCTGCCAGAATTTTAAAAATACTCCCGCTTGCACCCATTTCTGAAACCGGGCATGCGCCACAGATCCCGAACAAATCCCTGTCTCATCCAGCGCCTTCCATTGACATCCGGTCCGTAACACAAAAAAGATCCCGTCCATCACTTCCCGATCCGGTCTTGGCTTCCGGCCCCCTCCCCGGGGATGGGGATTCACTCTCGGTGGAATCAATGCCTCCAGCTTCGGCCACAACTTATCCGAAATCCGGTAACGATTTGATTTCCGCTTGGTCTTCAGCCGTCGCCGCTTCCTGCTCTGTTGTCTTTTTACACTCATCCGATACCTCCTGTTTACCTAAAGTATCGGACTTCCTCCCTACAAACTGTTGATATTAGGATAGGCTCTTAGAGCAAAGAGAAATGGCAATTATGGACATGATGGCCCACGAGACCCATTTGCTCGGAATTTGAAACGACAAGCCCTTCGGAACTCCTAGTTCCCGATAGTTTAAGCCACGCCTTCAATGACGAAGTATGCTGGTCTGTGACCGTTGAAGATAATTTAAATTCAATCGGTAATATTCGATTCGAAACCTCTACTAAAAGATCCACTTCAAAACCGTCGATACTCCTCCAAAAATAAAGGCATGAAGGATCAAGAAAAGCTGAGAAACGTTTGATGAACTGGGTCACACACGCCGTTTCAAAAAGCGCTCCGGCCATCGGTCCCTGCAAAAGATGGCCTTCATCTTGCAGCCCCACCAAATAACACACGAGTCCGGTATCCATAAAATAACATTTGGGGGATTTAACAATCCTCTTACCGAAATTCTGATGATACGGATACAGAAGCTGAATAAGAGAACTGGATTCCAGGAAAGACACCCATGATTTAATCGTGGGAACCGTGACTCCTACATCCCTTGCCAAAGTGGAATAATTCATCTCTTGCGCCGTACGGCTCGCCAGCAATCTTACAAAACGCTCGAATTCATTCAGGTTTGCGGTTTTTATATTTCCTCTGACATCCCGGTCGATATAACTTTGCAGATAACTCGAAAACCACAGTTTCAAGGAAACTTTTTTCTGGACAAAAATTTGAGGATACCCGCCTCGCAAAAGCCATTCGCCACAGGAAAGAGATTTTCTGATCGGTGCCTCCGCGGAATATAAGTTCCGAACAAATGCTTCCGCAGTTTTAAGCCCGGTTCGCAAATTGTGATTCATTTCACTTAAAGAAAAAGGGAACAAGGTCAAAATAGCAATCCGCCCGGCCAAGGATTCACCGACATTCCTCATCAGCGGAAAAGCCTGCGAACCGGTCAAAATCCACTGTCCCGGTTTCCGATCACGGTCAATCGCAGCTTTAAGGTAAGAAAGAAGCTGAGGGGCATGCTGAATTTCATCGATGATTACGGGATTCGAATATTTTGCTAAAAACCCACGCGGATCATGGATAGCGAGCGATCGGATATCCATTTCGTCTAGGGAAACATACCGATACCGCTCCCCCCCCACCTTTTGAACCAATGTGCTTTTCCCCGCCTGGCGAGGGCCCGTCACCACAACCGCAGGGAATGTTTTTAAGGCCTTCTTAAGGGATCCTTCGAGGAGTCGTTGAATATACATAGCTACCATTTTAAAGTTATACTTTAAAATTGCAAGATTTTTTAGAGGGGGATAGAGGAGGGGGCGATCCTATGTAAAAAAACTTTTGAACCATTACTTAGAGATCTGGCGGATAAATCTTCAAGAACCCAATCGTTTGGTGAGTTTTAAATAGCGGATGAGAAAATAGAGCAGGCCGAGGATGAAAAGGAATAGAGCCAGATCAAGGATTTCTTTTTTTCTTTCCTGAAAGCCGAAAAGGCAATAGGCCTTCCATAATGAAATAAAAACGATTCCAAAAAGAACACCGAACAAGGTACCGTAATCTTTCCTGATGGCTTTTTTCCAGTCGTAGGTGAGTTCTTTGAGCGATTCTCCGATGCCTTGGAAACGGGGCACAAACCGGTTCACGCGCTTGACGTAATCTTCATACTGCTGGCCAAACTTACTCCTAAGATAATTCTCTTCGGCCATCACAATCGACAAATAAACATAGCTGAAAAATGGAATGACGAGGAAATAAACCTGAGGAGCCCCGTAAACCAAACCGAGACCGGCCGTGATCAGAAAATTTCCCACATACATGGGATTCCGGCAGTGGGCATAAAATCCTCTCACGACTAATTCATCCGCATAGACCTTTCCTTCCCTCCCGCCCCGCTTAATATAAGCGTATCCGATCACCACAAGTCTGAAACACTGCCCTGCCAAGGCCATCGCCACACCCAGCCAGACGACAAGGCGGTCGAGGAAGGGACTGTTCAAAAACGAAGCGGGTCTTGTGAAGAGGAAAAGCCCCACGAAAACCAGGGGAAATAAAGCGTTTCTGAAACGGAAGAAAAAATTCCCCGAGCCCAGCATGAATTTCTCTGAAAGAGAGGAAGACCTGGCAGGGCCCGATTTTCCATCAAGGTGAGAAGAAGAAGTGCTCATAGATGAGTCTATTTCAAAGCCAGAATCCCGCAAAAATTGTACCAGCGGAAAAAGATGTCACAGCCCTTGAACCCGCTCGACAAAAGAAGTTCCCTATTTTCATCAAAGTGGTAGGGAATGAGAACGTTTTCCAAAGCTTCCCGTTTCTGGGAAATTTCCAATCCGCTGTAACCGTTGCGTTTCTTGAATTCGTAGTAGTATTTGATGAACAACCGGTTGATGGTGGAACTGGGACTCAGGACTTTCTCAACCAGGATGAGACAGCCTCCGTCATTCAAGCCTCTGGCCACACTTTGTATCACACGCTGGCGATAGAGCGGGCGGATAAATTGCAGGGTGAGGTTCATGATGGCAACGGAGGCATTCATCACCGGAACCCCTTTATTCAAATCGAGGCAAATCAGTTCGTATTTCCTTGAAACGCCGCTTCGGAGGAGCTTCTCTTCCCCTTTCTTCAACATTTCCTGTGAAGAGTCGACACCGACAAAGGTCACGTCGGGCGGAACACTTTTGTCGATGGCCAGGAAGGTATTGCAAGTGGAGCAACCCAAATCATAAAGGTTGGACCCTCCCACTGCAAAATCGCCGGCAATCTCAGACATCATCCGCTGAATCTCTTGATAGAAAGGAACCGAACGGTCCAGCATGTCATCGAACACTCTGGCCGTTTCCTTTCCAAAATCAAAATCGGGAATCAAATCTTTTTTATCATTAAAAATCTTGTCTTTTTCCATCATTTTTTTCAAAAAGTTGACTGCCTCATGAATGCTATTCAAATTCAAGAAACATGAGGGCAGCCACGCAGTTACCTTAGAATCTTAATCACGAGCTGCGTGCAGTCCTCAACAACCCGTTTCACTCAATCCATCGGAAGTTGAGGGCGGATGGATTCGAACCATCGACACCCATCTTAAAAGGATGGTGCTCTACCAACTGAGCTACGCCCCCTCGTAAAGCCCCACGGCTTTTCCCGCAAGATGACGGGATCCCGCCACAGGCGGTGAATAGCCGGTGCCACCCCCATGTTTCGGCGAAACCCCGCCGAAGCATCATCCCGCCTCCCGCCAACGGCGGGACTGCGAAGGCGGGGTAAAAAATCAGCGCGGTTTTATTTCGCCGGAGGAACCTTGGATTCCTGATCCGCCTCGCGGATCATTTTCTCAAACTGAGGACGTTCAGGATGCTCCGGATAAAGCTCAAGCGCTTTCTTGAAATAAGGAACAGCCTTCTTCTTCTCGCCCATATAATAATAGGTAGCTCCCAAATTGATCAGCGACACCCAATACGTCGAATCCAGCTGAAGGGCCTTTTCAAAAGCAGCGATTTCTTCCTTCCTGTATTTCTGATCGCGTGTCAAAGCGTATCGGAACCGATAGGCCATACCCAGAAGATTGTAGGCCAAAGCTGATTTGGGTTCCATCTGGATCGCTTCTTTATATTTGGAGATCGCCTGATCGTAATCACCGCGCTGAAGAAAGGAAGCCGCTTCATTAAAAACTTCATCCAGGGTCTTGGCTGATAAAGATGAAGCCGCTAGGAGTGAAGCAAGGAGAGTAAAGCAAAACAGTTTTTTCATGGACGATTTAAAAATGAAACCCGGCAGAGCTAAATCTCTTTTATCTCTGCTTCTTTTTTCGCCAAGCTTTGATCGATCAGCTCAATGTATTTGTCGGTGAGCTTTTGAACTTCCTTCTGTCCTTTGGCCGAATCATCCTGGGTAATCAGTTTATCTTTCTCAAGACGCTTGAGAACCTCATTGCCTTCATGACGGGCGTTGCGGATGGAGATGCGGCCTTCCTCGGCAACTTTTTTCACAAAGCGGGAAAGCTCTGCCCTTCTCTCTTCTGTGAGAGAAGGGATACGAAGCCTGACCACTTTCCCATCATTCTCCGGCGTGATGCCCAAATCGGAAGCCTGCAGGGACTTTTCAATTTCACCCACCACACTGTGATCCCAAGGTTGTATGAGAATCGTCTTCGCATCAGGGGTGGAGACAGATGCCAGGGCCTTGATGGGAGTCGGTGTGTTGTAATAATTCACGAGAATTCCCTCGACCAAATGAATGGAAGCCCGGCCGGTTCGAAGATTCTGAAACTCCTTGCGCGTGGCCTCCAGCCCCTTCTCCATGTGAGCTGTGACTTCCTGTACCACCTGTTTGACTGTCGTCAACGTCTGCATAGAAACCTCCTCCCTATCATCGCATCATGCCGCCACATGAGTCCCGATTTTCTGTCCCGTAATCACCTTTTTGATATTCCCACGCTGCAGAAGATTGAAAACAATGATCGGAAGTTTGTTATCCATGCAAAGAGAAATGGCTGTGGCGTCCATGACCTTCAGTCGCTTTTTGAGAATTTGGATGTATCTTACCTTATCATATTTTTTGGCTTTGGGATCAATCTTAGGATCGGCCGTGAAAATTCCGTCCACCTTGGTGGCCTTCAAAATAACATCGGCATTGATTTCAATCGCCCGAAGCGC
>OBEQ012633086.1_pt1 | contig 26984 bp, 23 predicted proteins | sample 1670901 | NCBI WGS metagenome assembly OBEQ01 (sample SAMEA104232315, study PRJEB22302) | groundwater metagenome | biome: forest; feature: aquifer; material: groundwater | place: USA | collected 2011-08-07 | depth 5.4 m | reverse complement strand
GGATTCGCTCGATGGTATTCTCAAGGGTAATTTTCTGACCGACAATGGTACTGATACTCGCAATTACGGTGGCCTAGATGGAATTCCGGCGATGAAAAAATTGGGCGCTGAAATCCTTGGAGTCGAGCCAAAGGATGTCTTAGTCGGCGGCAACAGTAGCCTCGCTCTAATGCATCAGACTATCTTTTTTGCTCACATCCTTGGTGTCGACAACAATCGAAAAAACGCCTGGTGTAACGAAGGAGCAATCAAATTTATCTGCCCAGTCCCCGGCTACGATAGACACTTCAGTATCTGTGAACAATTCGGTATACAAATGATTGCTGTCAATATGACTGCGACCGGCCCCGATATGACTCAAGTGGAAGCGCTAGTAAAAGCTGATCCTCAGATTAAAGGCATATGGTGCGTACCTAAATATTCTAATCCTACCGGTACAGTTTATAGCGATGATACGGTCGATAGAATTCCGGCTTTGGGCAAAATCGCAGGACCAAACTTTCGAGTTATGTGGGACAACGCCTACGCCATTCATGATCTTGTTGAGAACCCTCCCGTTCTCGCATCCATCACAGAACGATGTAAGTTTCACGGCACTGAGGACAACGTAATTCAATTTGCCTCAACCTCAAAAATAACCTTTCCCGGCGCAGGCATCGCCTTTCTGGCGACGTCAGAAAAGAATCTCGACGTATTCAGAGCGCAGCTTGGCATTAGCACTATTGGACCAGACAAAATCAATCAGCAGCGTCATGCGATTTTCTTTAAAGAATCTGGCTCATTAAAAAATCATATGAATAAACATAAAATGCTGATCAAGCCGAAGTTCGACGCGGCGTTAGATACATTGCGAGATGCATTTAAAGATTGTAATTATATTTCTTGGACTGTACCTGAGGGGGGTTACTTTATCTCGGTAGATCTCTTACCCGGTCTGGCAAATAAAGTGGTCGGATTAGCGAACCTAGTTGGTGTTAAGTTAACGCCCGCCGGAGCAACCTTTCCTAACGGATTAGACCCTGAGGATAAAAATATACGCTTAGCCCCAACCTACCCTTCAATTGCAGAAGTCAAAAAGACTATGGGGGTTTTTATTCTGTGTGTGAATCTCGCAACGGTACAATACCAATTGAAAAATCAATAAAACACGGGTTTGATCTGAAGTAAGAAGGCGATGTCGAATCAAAAATATCGCCTCTTTAAAAGCACCAACAACACTCTAAGCAATACCCTAGTCGCCACTTTTTCCTGGAACTCCTCCCATGCCGGGGAAGTGAATTTGTGTGACGTTGCTACCATATTCTCGAATTTTGCTGACGCCTTCTTTTTCAACCTCATCAATGCGGATTATGGAATGCATTGGAATGTAACTACGCGCGACCCCATCCAGCTCTGTTTTTAGCCTTTCTTCACTGGGATCAACGATCATTTGCGATCTTTCACCAAAAAGATAATCCTCAACCTCAATAAAACCATATAGATCGCTTTGAAAGATCTGTTCGGCGTACACCTCATAAACCTTGCCAAAATTATGGAAAATAACCTTATAAATCGATCTTTCTGCCATTACATGTCAACCTGCTAGATACCTCAAATGTGCAAATTCTGTTCTTTGTGACTTATAACATAACCCACAGCTCACCATTATGGGGTCAGTTCATCAAACTTACAGTAGATTTTTTCCGACTCTATCATATTTCCTATCCCCACAGACAAATCTTCTTGCCACTAGGCTTCAATCATTCCGCTCGTTATAATGCGCGACCCAATTTGGACAATAACCCCGTTTTTACACACGTACCGTTTTTGACCTGAGGCTAAATGATCACTATGGCAAAAAAGCTTTTTATACAAACACATGGCTGCCAGATGAATGAGTACGACTCATCTCGTATGCAAGATCTTTTAAGAGAAAGTCATGATCTCGTCAGAACAGACGATCCGGCTGAGGCCGATGTATTATTATTAAATACTTGTTCTATAAGAGAAAAAGCCCAAGACAAGGTATATCATCAGCTCGGCAGGTGGCGGGCACTAAAGGATAAAAACCCCAATCTGATCATTGGAGTAGGTGGATGTGTCGCCAGTCAAGAGGGTGCCGCGATAAGTAAAAGAGCGCCCTACGTTGACATCATTTTTGGCCCTCAAACTTTGCATCGTTTACCTGAAATGATTGATGCCTCACGAGTAAACAATAGTCCCACAATTGTCGACATCAGTTTCCCAGAAATAGAAAAATTTGATCGATTACCCGAGCCAACGGCTGATGGTCCTTCGGCCTTTGTATCAGTTATGGAAGGATGTAGTAAATATTGTACATTCTGTGTTGTTCCATACACTCGCGGCGAAGAGGTGAGCCGCCCACTGCAAGATGTACTGACTGAAATCATCCAACTTGCGCAACAAGGAGTCAGGGAAGTCAACTTACTGGGGCAGAATGTGAACGCCTTTCGCGGACAGTCTTCCAACGGCAGCATTACTGACTTTGTTGATTTAATTCAATATATTGCAAAAATAGATGGTATAGATCGCATACGCTATACAACCTCGCATCCCATAGAATTCAGCGACTCTTTGATTGATATTTATGGGGAAGTACCGAAATTAGTTAGTCATCTGCATCTTCCAGTTCAAAGTGGTTCTGACCGCATCTTAGCCGCAATGAAGCGGGGATACACAGTGCTTGAGTACAAATCAAAAATTCGACGATTAAAGAAAGTAAGGCCAAACATTAGTATCTCTTCAGATTTTATTGTGGGTTTTCCTGGAGAAACCGATGCCGATTTTGAGCACACAATGAATCTTATCCAAGAAATTGGCTTCGACACTTCGTATAGTTTTATCTATTCCTCTCGCCCCGGAACACCGGCGGCAGATCTTCCTGATAACACACCCATGGAATTGAAGAAGGAGCGATTGAGAATATTGCAAAATCGCATTAGCCAGCAGGCAGCTGCTATTAGTCGCCGTATGGTTGGTACGGAAGAAACAATTCTGGTCACAGGATACTCCAAAAAAGATCCTGGACAGCTACAAGGTCGTACTGAAAACAATAGAATCGTGAATTTTGAGAGCTCAGATAACGAATTGATCGGTGAATTTGTGAAAGTTCATATTGATGACGCACTTCCAAACTCGCTACGCGGCTCAATTATATGATGCTAATCTATTGATATTAATTTAGATATATTCAAATTAAGATCATTTCATTGAACAAGTATGCTATATAAAATCAAAATTTTATGAGCGATTAAAGGTTTCCACCACGGATTGATCGAGTTATCCTAAGAACTCGTTGAAGTTATTGAGGAGCTGTCAGTACAAAGTTTGAAAAACTCACATAGTTACCGGCTCACATTAGAGCCTAATGATACCCATCGACTCGCGAGCCTTTGCGGGCAGTATGATGAGCATCTGCGGCAAATAGAAAAGCGTCTTGATATACAGATTAAAAATCGAGGGAACGCATTCCAAGTATCAGGTGCACAATCGAAAGTCAAAGTCGCCTCAGAGCTCTTAACCCAACTCTACGAAGAAACCAATTTTTGTAATCCTCTAACTCCATCGCTAGTTCATCTATTCCTCCAAGAATCAGGTATTGAGGCCCTCATGGATGAAACTACATCAGCAAAGAAAAGTGTCGAAGATAGCCCGCTTGTGCGCATTAAAAAAACAACTATTAAACCCCGCGGTTTAAACCAAGAGCATTATGTAAACTCAATCAAATTATATGATATTAATTTTGCCTCAGGGCCTGCGGGAACTGGCAAAACATATCTAGCCGTGGCTTGCGCAGTAGAAGCATTAGAGCAGGATCTAGTTAAACGAATTCTTCTGGTAAGACCTGCTGTTGAAGCAGGGGAAAAACTCGGTTTCCTCCCTGGGGATCTCAGCCAAAAAATCGATCCTTACCTTCGCCCTTTGTACGATGCACTTTATGAAATGATTGGTTTTGACACTGTGGCGAAACTCATTGAAAGAAATATTATTGAGGTTGCTCCACTTGCTTACATGCGGGGGCGGACTCTAAACAACTCCTACATCATTCTTGACGAAAGCCAAAATACTACAAAGGAACAAATGAAAATGTTTCTAACGAGAATCGGATTTGGATCAAAGGCAGTTATTACTGGAGATACCACCCAGATCGATCTGCCCAGAGGTGTAAAATCTGGTCTCATCCATGCTAGCGAAGTCTTGAAAAATGTTGAAGGTATTGGCGTCACCATATTCCAAAGCAAAGATGTTGTCAGACATCCGCTCGTGCTGCGGATAGTCGAAGCCTACGATGAATATGAAAATGCACCAAAAACCATATCCCTCCTGAATGGAAAAGACGCAGAATAACGTATACATAAATGAGTGCTAAGGTTGAAATACAATATGCATCTTCTGATGACGAGGTTCCCCCCCCGTCACAATTTCAGTGCTGGGTTGAAGCTGCTCTATTAACAGAAAACAAAGATGCCGAAGTATGTATCCGTGTCGTTGGAACTGACGAAAGCCAACAACTTAACCAAACTTACAGACAAAAATCTTATCCGACGAATGTACTTTCTTTTCCCTCAGACTTGCCCTGCGATATTGATCTTCCTCTTTTGGGCGATCTAGCCATTTGTGCTCCCGTTGTTAGAAAAGAAGCGACCGTGCAAAAAAAATCACTTGAGGCTCACTGGGCACATATGGTCGTGCATGGCACGCTCCATCTTCAAGGTTTTGATCATATGGATGATGGTGACGCAGATATCATGGAAGCGATGGAGACAAAAATTTTAACAGCGCTAAATTACCCACCACCCTACGAATTTGACGTCACAGTCGATTGCGAGATTAACGAAGGAGACAGACAAAACTAATGAGCGAAGACCAGTCGAGTAACGGTCAGGATCAAAAATCGTGGCTAGAAAAAATAACTCACGCATTTTCACCTGACCCAAAAAATCGAGAAGATGTCTTGGATATTCTTCAAGACGCCAAAAAAAATGAGATCATTGATTCCGAAGCGCTTGGAATCATTGAAGGTGCAATCACCGTCGCGGATACCCAAGTACGCGAAGTCATGATTCCCCGCTCACAAATGATAGTTGTTCGGGCAGAAGATGAGCCAATAAAATCTTTAAATAAAATCATTGAATCATCTCACTCCCGCTTCCCGGTGATTGGAGAGACCACCGATGACATATTAGGAATTTTACTTGCTAAGGACCTAATTAAACTACTGATCAATGATAAACCGGAAAATATTATTATTGAAGGAATTCTCCGTCCGGTAACTATTGTACCCGAGAGCAAACGACTCAACGTATTATTGCGAGAGTTTCGAGAAAATCGCAACCATATGGCCATAGTGATTGATGAATATGGAAGCATCTCAGGCCTCGTAACAATTGAAGATGTTCTCGAAGAGATTGTTGGCGAAATTGAGGACGAAACAGATCCTGAAGAAGAATCATTCATTAAGAAAGTTGCTGAAAATGATTTCATTGTTAAAGCACTCACTCCGATCGAAGATTTCAACGAGCATTTTAAATCAAACTTCAATGATAATGAGTTCGATACGATTGGCGGCATTATTATGAAAACTTTCGGCCATTTACCAAGGCGGAATGAAGTTGCTACAATTGATGGCTTTCAATTTAAAGTACTCAATGCAGATAAACGTCAGATACATCTGCTGCGAATAAAAACCGCTGAAACCAGCGAATAATAATCAAAACAACTCAATACTACCGATCTGAGCACATGCGGTATTATTTTGTCCTCCGCAGGATTGTATAGTTCATGGGGTTGTTACGGCATTTTGGACCAGGGAAGATCGGCAATCTTATTGCGTTAATAGCAGGCGCAATACTGCCTCTTTCTTTTGCTCCGTTTGAATTATGGCCAATTGGCATCATCTCAATTGCTCTCTACGCATTGTCACACCACAAACTCACCGCTAAACAAGCTGTATGGCGTGGGTGGTTTTATGGTGTTGGAATGTATGGGGCAGGTGCTTCTTGGGTATATGTCAGCATCCACGTTCATGGGTACGCTCCTGTCCCTTTAGCTTTATTTCTTACAATGCTCTGGTGCGGGGGGTTGGCTTTTTTTATCAGCATCAATAGTTACGTTTATGCAAAATTTTTACGCGACAGGCCTCTCGGGTTGTTACTAGGTTTTCCCGCAGCATGGGTATTGAATGAGTGGTTTAGGCTGTGGTTCCTCACCGGTTTTCCTTGGCTCTATCTTGGCTATGCACACCAAACCACCTGGTTATCTGGATGGGCTCCGCTGCTGGGTGTGATGGGGATAAGTTTCTTCGTCGCGCTTTCAGCATCGATACTTTGTACTCTACTCATCAATTACACTTCTATATCCATCAGGCAAAAATCAACTTATTTAAGTGTTATTGCATTAGTCTGGCTAGCAGGTTTAGGTTTAGCGCAAATAAGTTGGGTCACACCCAAAGGAAATCCCGTTAATGTCGCACTCGTTCAAGCTAATGTTCCGCAGGAGCAAAAGTGGAATCAAACATACAGAAAAATGATTCTGCAACGCTACAGAGAGATGACCGATGAAGTTTGGGACAGCGATATTATCGTCTGGCCCGAAACCGCTGTACCATTGGTGTATGAAGATCCAAGAGCAAAAAAATATTTCAATTATTTTGCAGCCAAAGCAAAAGAGAACAACGCAAGTCTCATCAGTGGCATCGCTTTTTTCGCCGAATCTGGTTCGGGTTATTATAATGGGATTGTCGCTTTTGATTCGGAAGAGAAAAAATATTATAAACGTCATTTGGTTCCCTTTGGTGAATATGTCCCGCTAGAAAATATTTTGCGGGGACTAATCCAATTTTTCGATCTTCCTATGTCGCAATTTGTTCCCGGCCCTCAAAAGCAAGCTCCGCTGTCAGCAACTGGACTGAAAATCTCCCCTTTTATCTGCTATGAAATTGTCTATCCCAACATGGTTGCAAATGGAGCCCTTGTTTCAGATTTGTTGTTAACCATTAGTAATGACAGTTGGTTTGGTCAATCAATTGGTCCCATTCAACACCTGCAGATAGCGCAGATGCGTGCGTTGGAAAATGGGCGTTATTTGATTAGAGGGACTAACAACGGCATAACCGCGATCATCGACGAAAGAGGTAATATACAAAATCGAGGCGAGCAATTTGTTCAAGTCACAGTTATGGGCAAAGCTTTCGCTATGACAGGTACTACGCCCTTTAGCGCCCTCGGAATCTGGCCAATTATCGCTCTATGTTTTGGATTGTGTATCTTCACTTACCTATTTCCACAGAAAGATTCTCTCAAAAGATCTGATTGATTATTTCTTAACTCTCTACACTCTACAACCAAATGCCAATAACGATCTCCGTGGTATTCAACCCGAGAGGTGCCTTATAATGTTGGTGCTTTAATCTAATTTCGCAGCAGTCTATTTCGTCTCAATCGCTGTGGAGCTTCATAAATTTACCTGTTTAACTGTGAGAATCTTCGATGATGGAAGACCAATATCAACCGCTAGAAACAGAGCGCAAAGCCAGAGAATATTGGGAGAACAACAAAAGCTTCGAAGTTACAGAAGACCCCAGCAAAGAGAAATTTTACTGTCTATCAATGTTTCCCTATCCATCGGGCAAACTTCACATGGGGCATGTGCGCAACTACACCATCAGCGATGTAATTGCTCGGTTTCAACGTATGTTAGGCAAGAATGTACTGCAACCCATGGGCTGGGATGCGTTCGGCTTACCTGCCGAGAATGCGGCAATTAAACATATGGTCCCACCCGCAAAATGGACGTACGAAAATATCGCCTACATGAAAAACCAGCTTCGGCAATTGGGTTTTGGCTATGACTGGAGTCGCGAACTTGCCACATGTCATCCAGAGTATTACCGCTGGGAACAGTGGTTCTTTACCAAATTGTTGGAAAAGGATCTCGTCTACAAAAAAGAAGCAGAAGTGAATTGGGACCCAGTAGACCAAACTGTACTTGCCAATGAACAGGTCATTGATGGCCGCGGATGGCGCTCAGGTGCATTGGTCGAACGCCGTAAAATTCCCCAGTGGTTTATTAAAATTACTGCCTACGCCGAAGAACTACTGAAAGATCTCGACATTCTTACCGAATGGCCGGAACAAGTTCGCACGATGCAGAGCAATTGGATAGGTCGCTCTGAAGGTGTGGAATTGTGTTTTACACTCGAAGATACTGGCGAAAAACTTTCCGTCTACACCACACGCCCCGATACATTATTAGGAGTGACCTATGTCGCTGTAGCACCGCAACATCCTGTTGCAGAGCGAGCTGCCGCACTTAGGCCAGAACTCGCAGAATTTATCGAACTACAGAGCCATGTCAAAGTCGCCGAAGCCGAGATGGCAACCATGGAAAAAGCCGGCATGCCGACAGGATTGATGGCGATACATCCGATCACCAATGAAAAAATCCCCGTGTGGGTGGCTAACTTTGTCTTGATGAGTTACGGCTCTGGGGCGGTTATGTCGGTCCCTGCGCATGATCAACGTGACTGGGAGTTTGCGCAAAAATACAATCTGCCGATTAAACAAGTCATCAAACCTCTTTCCAATGATCAACAGTACGATCTCACAAAGGCCGCTTACACAGAAAAAGGAATTTGCATTAATTCTGGTGAGTTCGACGGCCTGGATTTTCTCCAAGCTTTTACAAAAATTGAATCCCATCTCAAAACACTCGGTAAGGGAGAAAAGCAAATCAATTACCGTCTTAGAGATTGGGGGGTATCGCGACAAAGATACTGGGGTGCACCTATTCCCATTATAAATTGTAACAAGTGTGGCGCAGTGCCAGTACCTGATGCAGATCTACCAGTCGTGTTACCGACAGATATTGAGTTTGATGGTGTCGGTTCACCTATAAAAAAAATGCCTAGTTTTTACGAAACAAGTTGCCCAAAATGTGGCGGAGCTGCACAACGCGAAACTGATACGTTTGATACCTTTATGGAATCTTCATGGTATCAAGCGCGCTACGCTAGCCGCTCAGCTACCGATTGCATGGTAGATGAGCGCGCGAACTATTGGACTCCTGTAGATCAATATGTCGGTGGGATTGAGCATGCTATTTTACATCTGTTATACGCTCGGTTTTTTCATAAACTGATGCGTGATATGGGACTTCTTTCCTGTGACGAACCATTCACTCGCCTATTGTGCCAAGGCATGGTGGTTGCCGAAACCTATTATCGTGAAGAGGAGAATGGCAAGAAAAACTACTTTTTCCCTCAAGATGTAGAAGTGTTACGCGATGAACGCGGTAAAACCATAGGTGCAAAACTCAAAGCAGATGGACAACCGGTCTCTATCGGCGGCATCGAAAAGATGTCTAAATCAAAGAATAATGGCGTAGATCCACAAAATCTTATAGATCGTTTTGGGGCTGACACAGTGAGGCTCTTCACGATGTTTGCAGCTCCACCAGAGCAATCATTAGAATGGTCAGATAGTGGTGTGGAGGGCGCCAATCGATTTTTAAGACGCCTTTGGAAATTGGTAGCAGATCACGTGAATAGTGGCGCAACTTCCAGCCTCACAATACTTGATCTGAATGAAAAACAAAAAGACCTGCGACGCAAAACCCACGAGACCATCGGCAAGGTCAGTGATGATTATGGGCGCCGTCAAACATTCAATACTGCCATCGCAGCAGTGATGGAAATGTGTAATGAAATAGGTCGTTTTAACCCAGAAAGCGCACTTGATCGAGCAGTTATGCGCGAGGCACTAGAAGCGGCCGTATTACTGATTTCACCTATTGTACCCCATATCGCACATGACCTTTGGCAACAGCTCGGACACAATGAAGCAATTATTGATGCAACCTGGCCAACACAAGATGAGTCAGCGCTGGTGCGAAGCTCTATCCAAATTGTTGTGCAAGTAAACGGGAAAGTGCGCGCCAAACTTGAAGTGAATAACGATACCTCTAAAGATGATCTTGAAAAACTCGCCTTGTCAGACGAAAACGTGCAGCGATTCATTAGTGACAAACAAATCAATAAGATTGTCGTGGTGCCCAACAAACTTGTTAGCATCGTCGTTAAATAAAATGACAAATTAGCTTATCCAATTGAGTGCCGAGAACGAAACTGAGGTTTTTATCAAATGCGTCTTAGAAGTAATATAGTGTATGTTGGTATTAGCTTACTCTTGTCGCTCTTTTTGAGTAGCTGCGGTTTTCATCTGCGCGGCAAAATTGAAATTCCTGAATCTATGCAAAGTATTTATCTCACAGGACATGATCAATATAGCGAAATCATTATTGAAGCTAAACGAGCACTAGATCGCAACGGCGTCAAAGTAGTGAAATCATCGACCGATGCACCATTCACCATTGATATTCTCAACGAAAACTCACGCAAACGGACTGTTGCAGTCGGCAACAATTTTCGCGATGCTGCAGAATACGAATTACGTATGGAAATTGAGGTTGAGATTCGCGACCGCGAAGGCAAACGCCTCATGATGCCAGCTATTATTTACGCGGAACGTATTTACTCAAACGACGAAAACCAAATCAGAGCAAAAGAAAGGGAAGAAGAACAACTCAAAAAGGAGATGATTCACGATATCGTTCAACAGCTCATAACGCGTATGCAATCTATCAGCACTACGACTAGTTCTACTATTAATTACCCGAACGACAGCAATGCAACTTAGACTTGATCAACTCGCTAACAAGCTTAAACGCGATCTCTTACCAGTATATTTTGTTTATGGCGAAGAATACCTGCTGGTCGATGAAGCTAATCAACAAATCAGAACCTCTGCTAAAAATGCTGGTTTTAATGAACGAGAAATCTATCATGCCGAGGGATCTTTTCATTGGGAAAAATTGCTTGAAGCCGCAAATTCGCTCTCACTCTTTGCTGAAAAAAAACTGATAGAAATAAGAATTCCGAGCGGTAAACCGAGCGACAAAGGAGAGGCACTAATTGCTTATTGTAAAAAACCTCCTGAGGATGCCGTTCTACTTATCATCAGCGGCAAACTGGAAAGCTCTGTGAAACGGGCAAAATGGTACAACGAAATCGATAAACTCGGTGTAGTTGTGCCAATCTGGCCGATAGACGAGTCACAACTTCCAACATGGATATTCAATAGGCTAAAACAAAATAATATTCAGGCCAGCCAAGAGGCCATCCAGATACTCGCAGAAAGAGTCGAAGGGAATTTATTGGCTGCTGCTCAAGAAATCGAAAAACTGAAATTGTTTTACACTGGAATACCTTTGGACGCTGAAACTGTTATAAATGCAGTTTCTGATAACGCCCGTTTCGACGTCTTTAATTTAGTCGACAAAGTAATGCGAGGAAAAACCACAGATGCATTGCGCGCATTAAACGGTCTACGAAACGAATCAAACGAACCCACTATAGTGTTGTGGGCAATAGTCAGAGAATTACGCAATCTCTACGAAATTAAATTATTACTCGACAGTGGAATAAATCTAGAGATTGCTCTGAACAAAATGGGAATCTGGGAAAAACGAAAAGTCATCGTTAAAACAGCCCTTACCAGACTCAAAGTATCTGACATAGAGGAAATGCTACAAAACGTGAGCCAAATAGATCAAGCGACTAAAGGTATCAACACCATAAATCCATGGGACCAATTAGCGTCATTGATATGCTCGTTCACTGGACATAAATTGCCAATTTAACTCAAAAAAAATGCAACAAAAAAAGGGCTAACCCGAAAGTCACCCTTTTTGTAGTGTTAGCTATTCGCCATAGGAGAGTAAGATACCCTCAGCTATATTAGATTTGTTTGAAAATTTCTGTTCCAAGACAACCGAACGCAATCTGTTGCTCGGATTCTTCTGTCATTAAAGCAACCAACTGCGGCGTTTGATCACTAACCATATCCTGTGTGAAATTACACATAGTATCGTCATATTGAGAAAGGTGACTTACGCGTTTGCGAATCGAATTGATCCGACTAGAAGAATCATAAGCTATTGTATTAATTTCTAATGTATCAAATATCGAGAATGAATCAGCTACAACACTATGACCTAGAAATTCCAGAGAATCATGGTTTATACAACCTACTCTCGCTGCATTGCTTGGAATTGTGTTAGTTGTTATGAACTGTAATCGACCATCTAATACGGTACCAGATTCGTACTGTTTTCTTGAACGTTTAGCTTCGGCATTTACGGCAGAATTAAATATCGGCGACAACAAAATTTCTTTTTCTTTTGTTACGCCATTTGAGGCTGTATTGACTGTTTGACTACCCATAGTTTAAATCCTTCTAAAACTTATTTTTCCTGAATGCATTTTGGGTATAGTTAAAAGCTCTCTATTATAAGAAAATTTTCCCTTTATAACTTTCAGCTTCTAGGCAGGTGTACCAAAGCACAACCCTTTTAAGTTAGTCCTCTAGCCCACATTTTGCAATGCTCTATTTTCAATTTTACCAATGAATTGTGTCGTGAATGTGTATCCAATTTTCGTATAGCTTGTAAAAATTTCCCTAGACGCTATCCTTTCATCTGCTTGTGTATTGAGGCATACTAACCGCGCCCAGAAGAAGCAGTGACGCTGCTTTATCACAATCCTTCAGTTAACATGATCTAGAGCACTACTAAAAATTCGGAATTGTTTGTGAAAGTACATTCGACGACTCAGTCGAATTCACCGACAATTTTTAAAGCTGCCCTTAAGTTAATCAACGATGGGCGCAAGTAACTAAATTAATAGATAACTGAATTAACGGGTAACTGGGTTAATTTATCTTCAAATGTTCACTTTTAACGGACCTAACCTAAAACTACAGCGAGTATTACGATGAGCGAGAACATTTTTCAATCCTGGAACGAAAACACACAAAATATTCTTAATCCTATTCATGAACTGAATAAAGCCGCAATAAATAATTTAGCTAAAATCACTGAGATTCAATTCTCCTCAGCTAAATATTTTACCGATTTGAGCCTGAATCAAATGCGCGCTGCAGCTGGTATCGAAAACATTGAGGGTGCAAAAAGTTTCACCTCCAAAAGCATTGAACTAGCAGGCGAAATCAACAAAAAAATTCTTGAAGATGGCAAAAAAATTGCTGAACTTGGCTCAGAATTTAAGTCAGATGTAGAAACTATTTTTAGCAAAGCGAACGACGCGAAGCCTGCTGATAAAGCCAGCAAGCAAGCTAAGTAAGATTTGTTGTTGTAGTTTAAAAGAGCATCTCACGCAATTCATTTAGAGCGCTTTATAGAAAGATCTCGGAGACTGAAGCATTCCTCAGTAAAACTCTGAAAAGAGCCCTGAATAAGAGTTTCGAAAATATTGCGCCCTAGATATAGCAATCAGCCTTAAAAAGGCTAGTTGCTACCAGAAAAAATTCGTCGCTTTGTTCTTTTTAAATTACACTCTTTATAAACCATCAACCTATAGCGGGACGATGGTTTTTTTTTGTAACACATGACTTTATTTAATTAGCAGGGTATCTGGGAAAATGATGGAACAAACAAAGTCGATTGACCAAAACACAGCAACAGAAGAACAGCATGCCCGCGAACAAATTACCCAAGATGAAGGCCTGGATAAAAACAACAGAGAAGAGAACCTGTACACACCTTTCAAAAAATTATTCTCCGCTGCCAATCCACTTACCGGCCTCATTAATCTCACCATGCAATACAACAAAAAAATGGTGGGCGACGCATTTGATAATATCGACAATCCATCGAAAGCTTATGGCCAGATCTTTCATGATCTCCGAGATTCCGTAAAAACTTTTTATGACTCTGGGCAGTCAAAAACCTTTCCGAACCAACTTCTTCAGCAACAGTTTGATCTGTTACAGAGCCAGGTAACACTCTGCCAAAATACCATGCTAAAACTGCTCGGAGAAGAGACCGAACCTGTTATCTCACCAGCTAAAGGCGATAATCGATTCCAAGACAAAGACTGGCAAGAAAACCCCATCTTTGATTTCATCAAACAATCCTATCTGTTGACATCCGGTGCTATTCTCAATTCCATTCGCACCAACAATAGTCTCAATGACGACGATAGGCACAAACTAGAATACTTCGCACGACAAGCTATTAGTGCCGCTTCACCAACAAATTATCCATTGACCAATCCCGAAGTCATCCGTAAGACAATTGAGACAAAAGGTGAAAATCTTGTAACCGGGATGGAAACGCTGCTTGAAGATCTGAAAAATAGTGCCGATATGTTAAATGTGAGAATGACCGATCTCACTGCTTTTCAATTAGGAAAAAATATTGCGGCAACCCCCGGCAAAGTAGTATTTCAAAATCGTTTAATGCAATTAATACAATACAACCCATCGACCGAAAAAGTATACCAACGCCCCTTGTTGATCATTCCACCCTGGGTCAATAAATATTACATTCTCGATTTAAGTGAAGATAAATCTTTTATCAAATGGGCGGTTGATCAAGGCCATACGGTTTTTATTATTTCTTGGATTAATCCCGACGCCAGCTTAAAGGATGTAGGATTCGGAGATTATATGCTTGAGGGTCCGCTTGCAGCACTCGATGCAATCGAAAAAGCTACCGGCGAAAAGAAAGTGAATACCATCGGTTATTGTATTGGCGGCATTTTACAGTCTTGCCTGCTTTCATACATGGCGCAGAATAATGACGACCGTATTGAATCAGCAACTTATTTTACGACAGGTATGAATTTTTCCGATCCGGGTGATATCAAAGTATTTATCAATGAAAAAACCATTTCAGCACTCGAAAAACAGATGGAAACTACCGGCTATTTTGATGGCCGCTTAATGGCAGTGAGTTTCAATCTGCTGCGTGAGAACGAACTCTACTGGAATTACTACATTCAAAATTACTTAAAAGGTGAATCACCCCCACCCTACGATATTTTGTTCTGGAATTCAGATGGCACACATTTGCCAGCAGCGACTCATTCATATTTTCTCCGCCACGTTTATCTCAAAAACAAACTGATGAATCCGAGACCTGATGGTTTGCATTTGAAAGGCAAGGATATCGATATCCGCGATATTAAAGTTCCCATACACTTCGTCGCCACAGACAAAGATCATATTGCCAAATGGAAAACCTGCTATGCAGGCACGAAATTACATTCAGGACCAATGAATTTCACTCTCGGTGGCTCGGGCCACATCGCAGGAATCATCAATCCGCCGAACGCAGAAAAATACAATTACTGGACCAACGATAAATTTCCAGATGATCCCGAAGAGTGGAAAGCTACTGCTGAGAGTCATCCAGGTTCTTGGTGGAGTAGTTGGGAGAAATGGTTGCAGCAATACAGCGGTAAAAAACAAAAAGCCAGACAACCGGGCGATGGCGAGTTAAGCGCAATCGAGGATGCACCTGGTTCATACGTCAAGAAACGTATAAGTCCGATACTAGGTTAATAAACTCAACCATCATCGAAAAAAACACATAAAAAAGCCCAGTAAACTCCTGGGCTTTTTTATTTTTCAGATTACATCAATGCAAATGTTTGTCATGTTGCCGAACGAAGGACGTAATGGTGGGGCCAATCACTTCATTAAAATGTCGTCCGTTAAAAGTGCCATAGTGACCCACTCTCGGTTCAGTAAATTTGGAACGTTTGCTCGCGGGAATACCAGAGCAAATATCATGAGCCGCGTGAGTTTGTCCAGGTCCGCAGATATCATCTCGACCACCCTCAATAGTCAATAACGCGGTCTCTGTAATAGCTTTGGTGTCTAGTAAATCCCCGTGGTACTTCATGGTTCCATTCGGCAATTTATACTCCAGAAAAACACGGCGTACTGTATCGAGATAATAGTCTGCCGGCATATCCATGACCGCGAGATATTCATTGTAAAATACGCGATGAGATTCTGAACTATCGCCGTCCCCTTTCACCAGATCGTGGAAAAATTTGTAGTGTTTGCTGATATGACTACTTAAGTTCATCGATAAAAAGCCCGCCAACTGTATAAATCCGGGATAGACCATTTGGCCTTCACCAGCGAAACCGGATGGCACGATAGAGATTACATTTCTCTCGTACCACTCCAAGTCTTTAGTTGAAGCATAATCGTTGACTTCGGTCGGATTAATTCTCGGGTCCATCGGACCAGCCATCATGGTTAAACTGCTCGGCACACATGGGTCTTTCTCCATCGCCAGTCGTGCAGTTGCCATAGTGGAGGGCACACTCGACTGGCAGACCGCCATAAGATGTGTATTGGGTCCTAAGAAACGTAAAAAATCCATCAGGTAGGTAGCATAGTCATCAAGGTGAAACGGGCCTTCCTGCACGGGCACATCGCGCGCATTGCGCCAATCAGTGATATAAACATCCACTTCAGATACAAAATGCTGCACAGTATTTCTGAGCAATGTAGCGTAATGCCCAGACATAGGTGCCACGATCAATAATTTCGGCTGATTCAGTTGCTTCACTCGACGGAAATGCAATAAATCACAGTACGCAAACGAGTGAACTATCTCTTCTCGAACAATCACTTTCTCGTCGTTGATAAACGTGTGATGGATATCGAATCGAGGCTTGTCATAATACGCGGTCAGCCGCTCTACCAATTCCATGGTCGCAGCAAGGTTGCGTGAAATATAATTATTGGAGAATGGATTGAGAGGATGAGTAATAAAATGCCGAGATGTTTTAGCTATTTGATGAAAGGGCTGTAACGCTTCCATCTGCAGAGCATGTGCCTGATAGATCATTTCCAACGTCCTCTATCACTATTTTGATAATTACTTATTATTATTTCTCCGGTAACGCTTTATAGCAAAGCTCTTTTAAGCTGTGCGGGCGAACACAAGATAGATAATGCTAATCGCACGACAAATAATCCTATTTCGAAAAACTTAATAAAAATATTAAACTTGATTCAAAAAAGTTTGTATCGATTGTAGATCCAATTTTCTACACCATTATTATTCAGCATAGCCCAAAACCGCTGAATATTAATTTTTTGTCGCACAAGTGTGGATGGTTCAAACGAGATTAATCAGTTGAAGCAAAAAATGCAGCGCCTGCTTAGGCTTAATAATTGGCGACTAGCGAATGATGTCGCCTTTCGCCTGCTGATCGGCATGATAAGAGGAGCGAACGAGCGGGCCGCTCGCAACTTTTTCGAAGCCAAGATCTTTGGCAATAACTTCGTACTCCACAAATTGTGCGGGGGTAATGAATTCAACTACGGGAAGGTGATCACGGCTCGGTTGTAGATACTGCCCAATAGTGATCATGTCGATATTGTGCGCCCGCATATCCTGGAGAACCTGTATTAATTCATCTTTGGTTTCACCAAGGCCGACCATCAAACCAGATTTTGTTGGCACCTGCGGCACGCGTTCTTTAAACTTTTTTAATAGCATCAACGACCAATTATAATTTGCCCCTGGTCGCACCTGTCGATAAAGGCTTGGAACTGTTTCTAGGTTGTGATTAAAAATATCAGGTGGAACCTGAGTGAGAATATCGAGGGCGATATCCATGCGACCGCGAAAATCAGGAACCAATACTTCGATGGTAATACCCGGCGACATCTCACGAATATTTTTGATGCATTCAACGAAATGTGCCGCACCGCCGTCACGTAAATCATCTCGATCCACTGACGTGACAACTACATAATTCAAACCCATCTCTTGAATCGCCGAAGCCAAATGTTTCGGCTCGCCTTCATCCAGCGCCAGCGGTTTGCCATGAGCGACATCGCAGAACGGACAACGACGCGTACAGATCGCTCCCATAATCATGAAAGTGGCCGTACCACCGTGAAAACATTCGCCCAAATTCGGACAGCTCGCCTCCTCACAGACGGAAGACAAGTTATTCTTGCGCAAGATCTCTTTGATGCGAGTTACCTTAGGTGAAGCGGGGATACGAACACGAATCCAATCCGGTTTGCGTAGTAAATTGCCGTCGTTAATTATCTTAACCGGAATATGTTCCATTTTGGCGGCGCCACGAAGTTTTTCACCGGCGACTTTTTTCTTTACGGAATTTTCATTCGCGGGGTGTGACGTGTTAGTTTCTTCGTTTTCGTTGGCCATCGCTCTTCTCTTGTTGGCATTTCTCTAACTTATATACTCAAACAATACTGATATCTTGATAGCTTAAACGTTGCGCCAAAATTTCCCACAATTGTCGGGCAATAATAGATAAACTTACCGTTTGATCTGCAACTTCTTGGGCCATCTGCGTCATGCTCAGCCCGCTGTAACCACAAGGATTTATCCGTGAAAAAGGCTCTAAATCCATATCGACATTAAGACTCAAGCCGTGAAATGAACACCCTTTTCGCACCCTCAATCCAAGCGAGGCAATTTTAGCGCCTTTGACATAAACCCCTGGCGCATCAGGCTTAGCCGCTGCATCGATACCATAACTCGATAACAAAGCCACTAAACTATCTTCGATCTCATCCACCAGCGCCCTTACGCCCATTTTTTTACGCTGTAAATTTACCAAGAGATAAATCACCAATTGGCCAGGACCGTGATAAGTAACTTGGCCACCGCGATCAACCTGTACTACTGGGATCTCGCCGGTTGACAGCAGATGCTCAGCCTTGCCTGCTTGTCCTTGAGTAAAAACAGGGAGATGCTCGAGCACCCAAAATTCGTCTACAGTTTCCTGCAAGCGATTTTGAGTAAATTGTTTCATCTCCTGCCAAATGGGTTCATAAGGTACTTTACCCAAACACCTGACCATTAATTTATCTTCGATCTGCGATTCAGACATAACATATCGTCAATTGGATAGCTTAGTTACTCTCTTACTGAATCATCTAATTGGCAGTGTGCGTAAGGTTGGACAGTAAAAACAAACGAGGAAAAGTATTTCACTTCCCTTCTTTTATAACACCATTCGAAGATTCGGATGCTCTTTAAGATCGAGGAAAATGGCTCGCAATTGTTCTTCTCCGGTAGCAACAATTGTCGCCGTAATTGCAACAAAATTACCGTTTTTACTCTCTCGAATTTTTATACGTGCTTCTGTGAACCCTGGGTCATGCCTTTGCATGACCTCACACACAAAGGAATTGAACTCTGCGCTCGTCTCGCCCATAACCTTGATCGGGTAGTCACAAGGAAACTCAATCTTTGGCGGTTCTTGTATAGTCATTCTTGTCTCATTCGCTGAGTGGACAATTAAACAATATTAAGTAATTGATAGATAAACAACACTAGCATATCCCACAATCGAGAAAATATACCTGCTTCATCCACCCGCTCCAAGGCGACAAGTGATTCGTCAAAAATCACTTCATCGTTATTAGCGATGATGACCTTACCAAATTCATGACCAGATTCAAACGGCGCCCGTATCACCTGATCAACTGTCATCTCAGCTTTTAGATTTTTTTCCGACCCGCGCGGAATAGTGAGGAAGACTTCTCTCCCTAATCCTAGGCCAACAGTTTTAGATACACCACCCCACACGCGGTTTTCAGACAAGACATCCTCCGCACCGTACAACCTGTGGGTTTCATAGTAGCGAAAGCCATAAGACAATAATTTTTGGCTTTCAACTGCCCGCGCTTCTTCGCTCTTGGTTCCCATCACAACTGATATAAGCCGCATGCCATTATTGACTGCGGAAGCAACCAAACAATATCCCGCTTCTTGAGTATGGCCGGTCTTTACACCATCAACTGAAGAGTCGCGCCACAACAATCTGTTGCGATTTGGTTGACGAATATTGTTGTATTCAAAATATTTCTCTGAATAAATTTTGTAATGCTCTGGATGCTGTTGAATGATGGCTTGCGCCAAAATCGCGAGATCTCGGGCTGTAGAGTAATGCCCGTCTGCCGGCCAGCCTGTCGCATTTTTGAATTGAGAATTCTCCATGCCCAAATACCGAGCCTGTTGATTCATCACGTCCGCGAAAGCGTCTTCTGCACCAGCAATATGTTCTGCGAGCGCAATACTCGCATCATTGCCCGACTGTATGATGACGCCCTTCAGCAGAAAATCTAGCTTAACTTTGTCTCCAACCTTGATAAACATTTTGGAGCCGCCTTTATCCCAGGCTGCTTTACTGATGAGAACGTCATCATCCAAATGGATTTTCCCTTTGGCGAGTTCATCCGCGACAATATAAGCGGTCATCATTTTAGTGAGACTAGCGGGTGGCAGGGGTGCATCAGAATTCTGTTCTACGATCACTCTGCCCGTCTTAGCATCGATCAAGATATAGGAAGTTGCGGCTAACGCCGGTGGTGCCGGTATCATCAGAGGTGGATCATCTGCCACAGCCAAAAATGAAACGCAGAGTAATAAGGTTGTGATAATCAGTGTGAATGTATTGAGTATTTTCATCTTTAAAAATTTGATTACTAGTCAGGCAGTTTGAGGGATGGGTTGTAAGGGGTCGTTTCTTCATTTTCAATTGCAAAGAGCAATATCCGAACTGGATATCCAGGACCCTTCATTTCGAGCGCAAGTGTAACATGAAGTTCATAAGACTAACGGAGAAATTAATGGATCAAAATAACGGGCTGATCTTCGCAGCCCATTGTTTTAAATGTGAATGCACAGAGATATTCGCCCAGACTTCCACAGTATTTCGATGCTAAAGGTTAACACCTGAGACGATATAAGGTGTGACAGCTTCCAGCCTCTTAATGAGGTCTGTTATCTTTAAAACAAGTTTTCTACTGGTGACTGGTCCAACGCGCACTCTAAATATTGGCTTGGGCACATCCATTGATTGCATCACAACAACTTGTTGCGCGATATTTTTCTGGAGCCTCAAACGGAGGTCCTCCGCAGCCTGCTGTGAAGCAAACGCTCCCACCTGCAAATAAGTGTCTGCAGGTAATTGGTAATCGGGAATAAGGGTATTTTGAGGCTGAGGGTGCAATGCACCATATTGCACGGGATCAATAGCGACCAGTTTAACCCTGGTCGTTCCAACCTCGGCAAAGCCTAATTTTCTCGCCGCCACATAGGATAAATCAATTAATCGATCGTCGTGAAAAGGCCCGCGATCATTCACCCGAACAGTCACCTCGCGACCATTTTCCAAATTGATCACTTTTAAATAAGTGGGAATCGGGAGCGTTTTATGGGCCGCCGTCATCGCATAAAGATCATATATCTCCCCATTTGCAGTGGTTTGGCCATGAAATTTTATGCCGTACCAAGAGGAGATTCCTGTGGCTTGATATCCATCGCTATCAGATAAAATCGAGTATTCCTCACCATTCACCAAATAAGGCGACTGATTGCCAGCGATAGTTCTCGGCTCAACTAATGGCACAGCATCGGGAATAGACGAGATATCTCTATTGTCATCAGGAGCACTATCTTTAGCAGACGGAGGCTTAGGCTTAGGTAGCGCCGGCGGGTTCAAGCCAATTGGATTTTGCGTTGCATCTTGAGGTGGAGTGGTTTCCACCTTAGCTTGGTGTGAGGCACAACCAGTCAGCATTACTATGGCAGCAAGCAAGAGAAACTTAATCTGCAAAAAAAACGTAGCCTGTGCATTTCTCATGAAGTTACACTCGTGAACTTGATTAACTTAAGAACTTTGATATCGCTGTTTAACGATTTCACTGAGTTGGAAAACTGCCATCGCATATAATTGACTATTATTGTAGCGAGTAATGACGTAGAAATTAGTCAAACCCAGCCAGTATTGCATGCCATCATCGCCAGAAAGTTCCATGGCGGTAGCTAGATTATCTTTCGGAAAAGACTGCTCCCCTAGATAGCCTAATGATTCTAGGACCGTAAGACTCCGTGTTGGCTCCAGTTTCTCGTTGAGAATGGTTCTATCGAATCCGTCTTTAACTGTAGCCATTGTGGTTATCGGTTGCCCTGACATCCAGCCATGTTGCTTAAAATAATTGGCCACGCTACCTATCGCATCCTCTTCGTTATTCCAGATATCGTTAAAGCCGTCACCATTAAAATCCACAGAAAATTCGCGATAGCTACTTGGCATAAACTGTCCATAGCCCATCGCTCCCGCATAAGAGCCTATTAGTTCAAGTGGGTCTTTTTTCTGCTCCCGCGTCAACAATAAAAAATGTTCAAGCTCACTGCGAAAAAAGGGCGCACGGTTGGGATAGTCAAACGCGAGCGTGGAGAGAGCATCAACCACTCGATAGCTGCCTATGTTCCTTCCGTAACGAGTTTCAACGCCAAGGATAGCGACAATAATTTGTGCCGGTACGCCGAACTCGGTCTCTGCTCGCTTTAATGCAGCGGCATTCTTTTTCCAAAACTCAACACCTTGTTCAATGCGTTGTTCATTAACAAAAATTTTTCGGTACTCAGACCAGGGTTTAGTCTTCTCCGCTGGTCGAGCGATAGCATCGAGAATCGATTGTTTTTTTTCTGCTTTCGCAAACAGTGATGCCAATTGCTGACGATCAAATTGATGTTTACTTGTCATCTCATCAATAAATTTAATAGCTTCAGGGTGATGAACATAGTTATCACTGTCGACAATGGCATTTACTAAAGAGCCACCGCACAACAACATTAATAGCGGTACAGCAGTCATATGACTCAACTTGTTACGCATAGAGTGCTGATTTCCTAGAGTAGATCGCGATTCCGTAACTTTCTGACTGGTCAAAACAATTCCCTCTCAATCTTTTATTCATTATCCGTAATCTTCTGGCAACTGTCCAAATTGAGGTTGACGCTATCGATGCCTAATCTCAAAGCGAAAGTTTTTTGTTCTCTGTACTTATGGCCATTAAAATACCAAAACCACACATCAATGAAACTATCGCCGTTCCACCATGACTCACCAAGGGCAAAGGTACTCCGACTACCGGTATCAAACCAGAAACCATCAGCATATTCACCACAACATAAACGAAAAAGGTCAGGGTAATACTGCCTGCCAATAACCGACCAAACGTTTCCTGCGCCTGTAAGCCAATATAAAATCCACGCATGACAATAAGTAGATAGATTATTAACAACGATACGACACCTAACAAACCTTTTTCTTCCGCAAGTACAGCAATAATAAAATCGGTCTGACTTTCTGGTAGAAAATCGAGCTGCGATTGAGTTCCTTTTAGCCAACCCTTGCCATGTACCCCGCCTGAGCCTATCGCTGTCATGGATTGGAAAATATTCCACCCCGCCCCAAACACATCGGCTTGTGGATCAAACAAAGTCAGAATACGTTTTTTCTGGTAATCCTGCAGAACATAAAACCAGAATATTGGCCCAGTGGGCAGGGCCACTACTATGCATGCGGCAAGGTAATACCAATGTAGCCCAGAAAGAAATAAGACGGTCATTCCGGGCACCAAGATTAAAATTGCCGTTCCCAAATCGGGTTGCTTCAATATCAATATCGTGGGAAAAAAAATAATCACCAAGGTCGCAATAACATGCCCAAATTTAGGTGGCAATGGTTTCCCATCCAAAAAGGTCGCCACCACAATTGGCAGGATAAGCTTCATGATTTCCGAAGGTTGAAAGCGCGGCAAGCCGGGCAGATTCAACCACCGTTGCGCTCCTTTCGCTCCTTCGCCAAACAATAGCACTGCCATAAGCAGCACAACTCCGCACACGTAAACAATCGGTGCCCACCGCTTCAAAATGTGTATATCCATCTGTGCGATAACAAACATTAAAAAATAGGCTATCCCGAATGATGTCGCCTGGCGTTTGATATAATACAATTTCTGACCACCGCCGCTGTACAAAACAACCAAGCCGAAAATTGTGAGCATCAATAACAACCCCAGCAACGGCAAATCGATATGGAAACGCTTCCATAGATTTACCGGTTGTCCAAGCTGAACTTCACTGCCCGGTAGCTGGCGGATAAAATCTTGATTTGGCAACGACGAAAACCTCAACGATAGTTTTTTGGTAGAGGATAGTTAATTGGCAGTGCCTGGTAATGGAGGAACGTTTTCATGTTGATCCTGCCCTAAAAGGTATGCATCGAAAATTTTTCTCGCCACAGGTGCGGCAGTAGTGCTTCCATGTTCACCATTCTCCACAACTATGGCAAGCGCAAGCTTAGGATTGTCTACCGGAGCAAAAGCGATAAACAACGCATGATCTCGTCTACGCTTGGCAACTTTTGTGATGTCATATTTTACATCCTGCGCCATACCCACCACCTGTGCAGTACCGGTCTTACCTGCCATGCGATACGACGCACCTTTTGCTATTTGATGAGCAGTACCTCTTGCACTGTGCACCACATCTTCCATGGATTTAAACATATAATCCCAATGCGCAGGATTTTTTAGCACTATCGGCTCTTGTTTTACGGGGGCGAGGTCTTCACCATCATCTACACTTTTTAATATCCTCGGCTCAATTCTTTCTCCCCGAGCGGCAATAATGGCTGTCATTTCTGCAAGCTGCATCGGAGTCGTTAGCATATAGCCTTGCCCAATGCCGGTATTTAACGTTTCGCCCGGGTACCATCCATAGCCCATCGCGTTCCGTTTCCATTCTCGAGATGGCATCAAACCACCACGCTCACTCGTTTGATCAACCTGAGTTAATTTTCCTATGCCGAATTTTGTTAAAAATGATGACATGCGATCAATGCCTAACTTGAAGGCCAGGCTATAAAAAAATACGTCACAACTTTGAGTGATTGCCATGTGTAAATCTACACTGCCCCCATGCCCGCCTTTTTTCCAGTCACGGTATTTGCGGTCATCATTTTCCAAGCGATACCAACCAGGATCACTAATGTGGGACGATTCATTGATCACTTCCGAATCGAGCCCAGCCAAACCTAACACGGGTTTTATCGTGGAGCCAGGCGGGTATTGCCCCTGGATGGCGCGGTTATAGAGAGGAATATCTGCTGAATCCCGCAGTGCGGTATAGTCTTTCACACTAATGCCCGTCACGAACAGATTAGAGTTGAAAGAGGGAGTACTGACATCAACCACCACTCCTCCAGTCTCAACCTCAATGGCGACAACTGCTGCACGCTGCCCAGCCAGCGCGTCGTAGGCGACTTGTTGAATGCGGCGATCTAAATAAAGATGTAAATTATTGCCCGGTACCGGATCGATTCGGTTGATGACTTTAATGATTCGTCCACGGGCATTTGTTTCTACATTCTGATAGCCAACTGTGCCTAATAGTCGGTTCTCGTATACTTTCTCTATCCCCGTTTTACCCATTGAATCCATGCCTCGATAGGCATCAGGATTAATTTTTTCCAATTCTTTCTCATTAATTCTGCCAACATATCCGACCACATGAGCAAAAAGCTCTGCAAGTGGATAATAGCGCACCAAACCTGCTTCAACTTCCACGCCTGGAAATTTATAGCGATTGACGCCGATGATGGCAATTTCTTCCTCAGTCAAATTGTATTTCAGGGGAACGCTCTGGAAGGGAATACTGGGTTGCTTTTTAAATTTTTCGATCTGTTGATCAGAAATATCGACAAGCTCTTTGAGTGCGTCCAAAGAATACCCTAAATCTTTCACTCGCTCTTTGACTATGGTAAGAGAATAGGTTGGACGGTTATCCGCAAGCAGTTCTCCATTGCGGTCATAGACAAGTCCCCGGGTGGCGGGTACTGGCAGACGATGAATACGATTACGTTCCGATTGCGTTATGTGATCTTCATATTCAGTAATTTGCAGATTATAAAATCGCGCAACAATAATGACAGCCAGGAACAAGACTATTAATGCACTGAAGATAATTCGCCTGAAGTAAATCCTGTATTCATTGCGATTATCATTTAATTGCCCAATGGGTTCAGACATAAAAGTAGCTAAGTTCCCTCTACTTGTTTAGCTAAAATTTTCCGCGAATTCTTCCGTTAATTCACTAGGAGACTTTCAGTCACATTCAACTCAACGCAACCCATTATAAAGCTAGCGATGATAGGGATGATTCTGAACCAAACTCCAAGCTCGGTATAACTGTTCTGCCACAATCACTCTTACAAGAGGATGTGGTAACGTCAGTGGAGAAAGCGACCATGTAGAATCAGCTCTGCGCAGGCAGTCCTCCGAAAGCCCATCAGGGCCGCCGACGAGCAAACAATAGTTACTGCCTTCCATCCGCCATTGCTCGATCTCTTTTGCCAGCTGCTCTGTACTCCACAGACTGCCTTGAACATCAAGCGCTATTATTTTATCTCCTTTAGGTACAGCGGCGCAGATTAGTTCACCCTCTTTCATCTTAAGCTTCTCAATTTCAGCATTCTTGGTACGATTGAGGAGCGCTATCTCATGTAGATGCAAAGCAAAATCACGGGGCAAGCGTTTCGCATATTCAGCAAAACCTTCGGCGACCCATTTGGGCATTTTCGTGCCTACTGCTATCAAAGTAATGCGCATATTATTTCATTGCTTGTTTCATTGCTTTGTATCGATACATAGCTTCGCTATAGCTGGGCCGCAGTTTCTTGGTAGTCGCGCGCAACGGCAGCGGCTGACAAAATTGCTTTGTTCTTCTTTTATAAAATTACCTGCTGAAAAATCCCGAGCAACTGGCAATTGATAATTCATATAAAAAAGTAGAATTAGTATTTTTTGTCTTTGCTTTCAATTTCGGCGGGGACAGTCCACAAACGCTCGAGGTCATAAAATTCGCGGGTGGCCGGCAACATCACATGGAGAACCAACTCGCCAAAATCAACCAAAACCCATTCACCCACATCTTCACCTTCGATACCCAGGGGCGCATGTCCGGCTTGTTTCGCTTTAACTACGGCATTATCTGCCATAGCCTTTACATGCCGATTTGACGTACCGCTTGCGATAATCAATGTATCAGTCACGCTGGTAAGACCCTGAACATTTAAAATCTCAATGGATTTGCCCTTCAGATCATCCAGCGCATCGATCACTATTTCCTGCAATTTTTTCTTCTTCATAGTTCTATATTCAAGAGAGTTCCGTGAAATTCAAGAGAGTTTCGTATACAAATTATTGGTAAAGACTATTTTCTTGCATGTATTCCAGCACAGGTTCAGGCACTAAAAAACG
>OBEQ011978672.1_pt1 | contig 26984 bp, 24 predicted proteins | sample 1670901 | NCBI WGS metagenome assembly OBEQ01 (sample SAMEA104232315, study PRJEB22302) | groundwater metagenome | biome: forest; feature: aquifer; material: groundwater | place: USA | collected 2011-08-07 | depth 5.4 m | reverse complement strand
GAGCCCGACGACGCCACTGATCCCGAGCATCGCCTTCGCCCACGGCGCGTCGGCCGCGGCCCGATCGCGATACGTCTTGCCTTCCGTCGTCAGGATGCGATTCAGCGACAGCTTCATCGCATTGGGGTTCGGTGTGGGCTGCACGGCAATCTCCAGTGGAAGAGACATCGGGACTCCTTGGTTATCTATGCGGCGCAGGCGGGCTGAGCGACGAATCCCCGCACCGTCGCGAGGTTGCGTGGGTCATCGTCGTCGCTGTCCTTCGGCGTCTCGAGGATCCACGCGCGATCGGCGAGCTTCGGGTGCGTGACGATGCGCTGCATCGCCGCCAGGCCGATGTGGCCCTGGCCGATGTGCCAGTGGCGGTCCACGTGGCTGTCGAACGCCACCTTCGAATCGTTGAGATGCACCACGCGGACGTGCTCAAAGCCGATGATGCGGCTGCAGTCCGCCATCGTCGACGAGAGTCCTTCGGGCGTGTGGATCGCGTAACCGGATGCGAACAAGTGCGCCGTGTCGAGGCACACGCCGACACGGTCGGGCTGCGTCGCGGCCGAGCGCATCGCCGCGAGCTGCTCGAACGAATAGCCAAGCCCCTGCCCGGAGCCGGCCGTGTTTTCCAGCAAGATCATGACCCGATGCGCCGCGCCGCGCGAGCGTTTCGTCCCAGCTTCGATCGTGCGACTGATCGCCTTCGCGACGCGCGCAATCCCCGCCTCTTCGCCATCGCCGCGGTGGCTGCCGACGTGGGTGACAAGATAGTCCGCGCGCAACGCCTGGCATCGCGCGAACTCTTCCTGATACATCGCCAGCGAGCGCCGATACGTGGTCGGGTCCGGCGAGGCGAGGTTGATGATGTAGGGCGCATGCACGACCAGCGGCCGGATGTCCGCCTCGAGCAGGCGCTCATGGAACGCCGCCAGCACGTCGGGCTGCAACACGGGGGCCGGCCCGCCTCGAGGGCTGCGGCTGAAGATTTGCATCGTGCTGCAATCAAGCCGCTTAGCTCGTTCGAGCGCTTCGAGGATACCGCCGGCAATGGAGACATGGACGCCAAGACGCATAAGACGGTTATCTTAGCACGTCGACGCTGACAGGGTCAACGACGCCGCCGACGGGTGGCGAGCTTGACGCTCCTGTCGGCCTCTTGTACGATAACATCGCTGATGATCTCGGACTCGTCGACCATCCGCGCTCGAGCAGCCGCCCTGCGCCAAGAAGGTTACACCTACACCGAAATCTGCACGCGGCTCGGCCCGATCCCGAAAGCGACACTCGCATACTGGTGCCGCAGCATCCGGCTAAGCGAGCAACAACAATTTCGTATTCAACAGAAAGTGTTGGCCGGCGGCGCGCAGAGTCGACCGTTGGCAGTCATCGCGTGGGCCAACAAGGTTCGAAAGTGGCAGGAGCAGATCGAGCGCCGTGTTGCTCCATTCGGCCGACTTCCTTACAACGATCCACACATTGGCAAGCTCGTGCTCGGTGTCATGTACTTGTGCGAAGGCGGCCGATATCCGGCGTCGCGGTTCCTGATGTTCGGTAATACGAACCCGCAGGTGATCAGCACGTTCCTCAGCTTATTGCGAGACAATTACCAACTTAACGAAGGAAAATTTCGAGTTCGCATTGTTCATCGGTGGGACCAAGATGGTGCAGCATTAAAACGATACTGGTCACGAATCACCGCAATTCCAATTCGGCAGTTCCATCCCAGCTATCCTGACAAGCGAACTCAAGGCGCACCGACGCGACGGTCGAACTATCAAGGCGTGTGTTGCATCCAATATCTTAGTACCGATCTTCAGTATGAGTTACAAGCAATCGGTGAGTCGATCTTTGTTGGGCGGAGTAAAAGTAAAGTGGAGCAGACGGGGATCGGACCCGTGGCCTCCGCGATGCCATCGCGGCGCTCTCCCAGCTGAGCTACTGCCCCATGAGTCTTCCAGGCGGGTTTTCCGGCGTTACCATAACACGCGATCATCACCGTGTCAACGACGGGACTGACGCGCGGTCCCGCGAATGCCGGCGAGTTTCTCGTCGCTGGATTGCGGCGCTGATCGTGTCGCTCGCCGCCGCGCGCGCGGCATCGGCCGCCCCGACCGTCAACGTCATCGAGCTGGACAATCGGATCATCAGCCCGGTCACGCAGCAGTACATCACCGATTCGATTGATCGTTCCGAGCGCGAGAACGCGTCGTGCTTGGTGATGATCCTCGATACGCCGGGCGGACTGCTGGAATCCACGCGAGCGATCGTTAAGCGCATGATCAACGCGCGGGTGCCGATTGTCGTATACATCGCGCCGTCCGGGGCGCGCGCCGGGTCCGCCGGGGTGTTCATCACGCTCGCGAGCCACGTCGCCGCGATGGCGCCGTCGACGAACATCGGCGCCGCGCATCCAGTAATGGCCGGCGACAGTGGCCCCGAGAACGTGCGGAAATTCGTGCGGCGCATCCATCGGGCCGCCGACGAGTCGGGCCACGAGAAGCACAAGCGTGGCGCCAGCGACGACGAGATCGTCGAGGAGCGCGAGGCCGATCCGCTCGGCGACAAGATCCTCAACGACACCGTCGCGTGGATCACCGGCATCGCCAAGATGCGACACCGCAATGAGGAATGGGCGAAGAAGGCCGTGACCGAGAGCGTGTCGGTGACTGAGGACGAAGCGGTGAAGGAACGCATCGTGGACTTCGTGGCCAAAGACCTCGACGCGCTGCTGGCACGGCTCGACGGATGGCCGGTGCAGACGATCTCCGGCGACCAGACGATCGCGACCGCCGGCGCGCAGGTCGTTCGCCTGCCGATGACGACGCGGCAACAATTCTTCGCCGTGCTCACGAACCCCAACGTGGCGTACCTCTTGATGATGCTCGGCACGCTGGGGCTGATCTTTGAATTCACGCACCCGGGCGCCGCGTTCCCCGGGATCGCCGGAGCGATTTGCGTCATCCTCGCGATGTACGCGTTCCAGACGCTGCCGGTGAATTACGCGGGGCTCGCGCTCCTCGGTCTCGGCCTGGCGCTGCTGGTGGCCGAAATCAAGATCGCCAGCTTCGGCTTGCTCGCGGTCGGCGGTGTCGTCGCGCTGACGCTCGGCAGCCTCTTGCTCTTCGAAACGCCCTGGGGTGTGGGCGTCTCGCTGCGGGTCGTGGTCCCCGTTGTCGGCGGCGTTGCGGTCGTCGTACTCGGACTCATCAGTCTTGCCATTCGCGCGCACCGGCGGCCGGCCATGTCCGGCTCGCAAGCGCTGCTTGGCCAGACCGCGACGGCCGAGACGGACCTGACGCCCGACGGCCACATTTTCCTGCGGGGAGAACTCTGGCGCGCCGTGAGCGCCGAGCCGGTCAAGAAGGGCGAGCGAGTGACGGTCATGGCGATCGACGGGTTAACCGTACGCGTGAGCAAGGCGCAAGCATAGGAGCATCGACATGCCGAGCATTTTTTTCTCATTGCCGGGCATCATTCTCCTGGTGGTCATGTACGCCATCAGCTGCGTGCGGATCGTCAACGAATGGGAGCGCGCGGTCATCCTCACCTTGGGCCGCATCCAAGGCGCGCCGAAAGGTCCGGGGCTGTTCTTCGTGATGTGGCCGATCCAGTCGATGATGCGTATCAGCCTGCGCACGGTCACACTCGAAGTGCCGCCGCAGGACGTGATCACGAAGGACAACGTCTCGATTAAGGTCAACGCCGTGATCTATTTCCGCGTGATCGATCCGAACCGCGCCATCGTCGAGGTCGAGGACTACCTCTTCGCGACGTCGCAGATGTCGCAAACGACCTTGCGCAGCGTGCTCGGCCAGGTCGAGCTCGACGAAGTCTTAGCGCACCGCGAGAAACTGAACCAACAGCTGCAGACGATCATCGACAAGCAGACCGATCCGTGGGGCATCAAGGTGTCGTCGGTGGAGATCAAGCAGATCGACTTGACCGAAGAGATCCGGCGCGCGATGGCGCGGCAGGCGGAGGCGGAACGGATCCGGCGCGCGAAGATCATCGGCGCCGAGGGTGAGGCGCAAGCCGCTGAGAAGCTGGTCGAAGCGGCCGCGATGATGAGCACGCAGCCGATGGCGCTGCAGATGCGCTATCTGCAGACGCTCGCGGAAATCGCGACGGAAAAGAACTCGACGACGATCTTCCCCATTCCGATTGATCTGATCAAGCCGTTCTTGGAGAAGTCGAAGAGCTGAACGTCGCCGGTCGCTCGCAATCGACCGGCATGAGGCGTCATTCTAGGACAATCGCATGCGCCGAGGTGGCGGAACTGGCATACGCGTCGGTCTCAAACACCGATGGCCGCAAGGCCGTGTGGGTTCAATTCCCACCCTCGGCACGTTTTCTCTCATGAGTGACATTGTGATCCAACCCGGTCAAGTGCCTTCCGGCTGCTGATGGCCATCGCGCGGATCCTTTTCATCGACGACAATCCGGTCCTCCGCCTGACGCTGTCGGCGCGCCTCACGGCCGCCGGCTACGAGGTCGTCTCCGCCGGCTCAGGCCAAGAGGGCCTTGAGCTCGCCACGCAGAAGCCGTTCGACTTGGTCTTGCTCGACATGCTCATGCCGCAGCAAGACGGCATCGCGACCTATCACGCCTTCCGCGCGAATGCGCCCACGCAGTCGCTGCCGGTGATCTTGTTTACGGCGATGGCGGTCGAGGGTCACTGGGAAGCGTTGCCGGATGAGCACGGGGCGCCGTGCTTCGTCATGGGCAAGCCGTACGATTTGTCGCTGCTGCTCGCGAGGATTTCGCAGGTCTTGCAGCGGACGACTGAGGAAGGTTCGGAAGAGGTCTAGCGCGCTTTACGAGTGGGCCGGTGCCAGCGTCTGCTCGGCTGACTCGGTCCACGCGCCCATCCGCCGGTACCGGTCGTAGCGCCGGCGCAGCAGCTCATCGGTCGGCACCGATTCCACCGATTTACAAAACCGCAGGATGGCGTCCTTGAGCCGCTGCGCGACCGCCGCGGCATCATGGTGCGCGCCGCCGGCCGGCTCGTCGACGACTTCGTCCACCAGCTGCATCTGCCGCAGGTCCTTCGCCGTGAGCTTCAACGCCTCGGCGGCGTCCGGCGCCCGCGCGCGGTCGCGCCACAGAATCGCGGCGCATCCCTCCGGTGAAATGACCGAGTAGTACGCATGTTCGAGCATCGCGACCCAATCGGCGATGCCGATGCCCAGCGCCCCGCCCGATCCGCCTTCGCCGATGATGCACGCGAACACCGGCGTGCGCAATCGCGCCATCTCGCGGATGTTGTAGGCGATGGAATGCGCCTGGCCGCGTTCTTCGGCGCCGATGCCTGGGTACGCGCCCGGCGTATCGATCAGCGCGACGACCGGAATGCGCGCTTTTTCGGCAAGATGCATGAGTCGCAGCGCTTTCCGATAGCCCTCCGGATGCGCGGACCCGAAGTTGCGCATGAGATTTTCTTTGGTGTCGCGGCCCTTCTGGTGGCCGACGAGCATCACACGCTGGTTGCCGATTCGCGCCACGCCGCCCACTAGCGCCTTGTCGTCGCCGAAGAGCCGGTCGCCGTGCAGCTCGATAAAGTCTTCCATGATCAGCTGCACGTAGTCGAGCGTGTAGGGGCGAAGCGGATGGCGCGCCAGCTGCACGCGCTGCCACGCCGTGAGACCGCCGTAGATCTTTCGCTTCAGCTGCTCGAGTTCGATCTCAAGCGTGCGGACGTTGGGCGAAGCCTTGGAGCGCTCGGTGCCGTTGCGCAAATCATGGAGTCGGTGCTCGAGCTCAGCGACTGGCTTCTCGAACTCGTACCGGTAGACGCCGTTGACCGCCATTTCGACCTCGCCGTTCGACTTTCAATCCGCGATCATCACTTCCGTGCCGACGGGGACGATGTCAAACAACTCTTCGACATCGCTGTTGCTCATCCGCACACAACCCGCGGTCACTTGCTGGCCGATCGCATTCGGATCGACGGTCCCGTGGATGCCGTAGCTGGGCTTGTCGAGCCCCATCCATCTCGTTCCCAGCACGTTGTCCGGGCTGCCTGACGGCACCGCCGCGCCTTCGTGATACCACACCGGGTTCGGCACCTTGTTGACAATCTTAAATGATCCGACGGGTGTCGAGTTATCCTTGCCTGTCGAGACATGGTAGAGCTTAAAGAATTCGTTGTTGAGCGTCACCAGCATCTGATTCTGAGACTTGTCGACGACGATGCGGAAGTGGCCCTTGGGGATCTTCAGCTTCTGGCCGGGTCGAATGACGTCGTTGGAAATGTTGTTGGCGTGCTTGATCATCTCGACCGTCGTGCCCTCGCCGCGCGCGATTTCGCCGAGCGTGTCGCCCGGCTTCACCTCGTGCATGGTTTCGCCCTCGGTCGCCTTGTGCGAGAACAGCAGCGTCACATTGATTGCACCCAGATGTGTCTGCGCTTCAGCGGCATGCGAGGAGGCCGGAAAATGCTCCAGCAAGGTGCGGTACGTGTCGCGCGCTTGCGCCGGCTGCTGCTCCTGCTCGTAGACTTGGCCGAGCTTCATGAGCGCCTCGTCGGTCAGCGGCGACTCGGGGAATGTGGCGACGAGCTGCTCGAGACTCGTGCGCGCCTCTGCCGTCTGCCCGCGCTGCAGGTCATGGTCCGCGATCGCCATGAGGCGCTTGGCTCGGCCATGCGGCCCGAAGAGGCCTTGCGTCCCCGCCCACAACACCAATCCCGCTCCGAGGGCCACGCACCCTCCGACCACGATTCCGATCAACATCCGCCGCTGCATCCGACTCCCCTATCCCGTTTACGCCACGATCCAACCGGTCAGCAGGCCGACTCCCATGCCTGCCAAAACCTGGATTGGGGTGTGGCCAAGCAGTTCCTTGAGACGTTCTTCCTGAATGCGCCGTTTGAAATACATATCGTCAAGCATCTTGTTGAGGATTTGCGCCTGGCGTCCGCTCCACCGTCGGACACCCTGCGCATCAAATAACGTGATGACCGTGAACACCAAGGTGGCTGCGAACAGTGCGGAATCGACCCCGACACGGATGCCCACGGCCGTGCTGAGCGCCGTGACACCCGCAGCATGCGTGCTTGGCATGCCTCCCGTCCCGACGAGCCATCGGAAGTCAAAGCGTCGCTCGCGGATTGTGCCCAGGGTGATCTTCATCAACTGGGCGATGAGACAGGCGATGAACCACGCAAGGAAAATCCGGTTCGTGAACCAGGCGGTTACAACCGGCATTTACTCGGTTTGTGGATCGAGGACGCGAACCTGGAGTTTCGTACCGAGCTTTCGCTCAGCAACAATTGTTGACGTACCGTTCCGAACGACGAAGCCGCGGTTGCCCTGCGCGAGCCGCTTCTGGTCTTCGGTGCGCTGGTGTTGAATCATCGCCAACCGAGCCTGGTGCTGCTCATCCTGCAATCGCGCTCGCACCACTCGAATCGCGGACTTGAGTTCCTTGATGCTGGAAAGTTTCGCTTCAAGCCGCTGGTTCTCTTGGGTCACGACAGCGAGGCGCTCGGTCAAACCTTGGTGGTGATCAATGAGCGCGACCTGCTCAGTGTGGAGTCGATTGATCTCTTGGTGGGCATCGGCGAGTTTGGTCTGAAGGCTGCTGAGCTCGGCCTGCAGGCCGGTCAATTCTTCGTCTTGCTCAGCGAGCAGTTTCTTATTGACCCACACCTCGTCGCTCAATTGCTTTCTGGCCAGTTCAGCTTCGGTCAACGCAGCTTGGGCGGCCGCGTACTTTTCCGTCAACTGCTTGCGGTCTCGCTCGACCTTGAGCGTGAGGACCCAGCTGCCGACGACGCTGGCAAGCAATACAACGATTGCGATACGTCCGAACACCCGGTTACCCATTCCAGGATTCTCCTTGACCTGATTAGGAAGGTCGTGTTAAGTTTAGTTATCATAAACAAGTGTACCCTGAAAAGCAAGCGAATTTCCTATGTTAGCCCGCTCCCATGCCTACGCCCTGGCTGGCCTCGAAGCGCTACCTGTTGATATTGAGATAGATACAGCGATCGGGCTGCCAAGCCTCACGATTGTGGGCCTTCCTGACCAAGCCGTCAAGGAGGCCCGCGAACGCGTTCGCAGCGCCATTTTGAACAGCCAACTGAAAGTCCCCGAAGGTCGGATCACGGTCAACTTGGCTCCGGCCGATCTCAAGAAGGAAGGCGGATTGTTCGACCTTCCGATCGCGCTCGGCATTCTCGCTGCCTCCGGACAGCTCGATCCGGCCGCGTTGGAGCGGCTGATTCCGATTGGAGAACTCGCGCTCGACGGCAGTTTGAGGCCTGTTCCGGGTGTCTTGCCTATTGCGCTTGCGATGAAGGCGACGGCTCCCGGCCAATGTCTCATCGTGCCGAAAGCGAACGCCTCGGAAGCCGCGGCGGTCGAAGGACTCGAAATTCGGCCCGCGGGCCACTTGGCGGATGTGGTCGACTGGGTTCGCCAAACGCGCGATCTCCCCGCGACCGAGCAGCCGGCAAAGGGTACCGCGCGTGCCGCGAACCGCTACGACATCGATTTCGCCGATGTGAAAGGTCAACCGCTTGCCAAGCGAGCGCTCGAGATTGCCGTCGCGGGTGGCTACCATGTCTTGTTGATCGGCCCGCCCGGATCCGGCAAGTCGATGCTCGCGCAGCGCATCCCGACGATTCTGCCCGACCTTTCGACCGAGGAAGCACTGGAGACCGCGCGCATCCATAGCGTCATGGGCCTGCTGCAGGCAGGCCGACCGCTCGCTGCCCAACGGCCGTTCCGATCGCCGCACCATACCAGCTCCGCGGTTGCGCTCGTGGGTGGCGGATCGATTCCGAGGCCCGGCGAGCTGTCGCTGGCGCATCACGGCGTCCTGTTCCTCGACGAGCTGCCGGAGTTCCATCGCGATGTGCTGGAAAGCCTCCGCCAGCCGCTCGAAGACCGCATCGTCACAATCGCGCGCGTCCGACGCGCGACCACCTTCCCCGCGAACGTCATGCTCGTGGCCGCCATGAACCCGTGCCCGTGCGGCTATCTGACCGACACGCAGCGCCGCTGCCGTTGCACGGCCGCGCGCATTGAACAGTACCTCGGCAAGATCTCGGGGCCGCTGCTCGACCGGATCGACTTGCACATCGAAGTGCCGGCCGTGCCGGTTTCGGCGCTGACTCGGGCTGCTGACGGCGAACCGTCCGCCTCAATCAAGCAGCGTGTGGTCGCGGCGCGGGCCAGGCAATCGGCGCGCCTGCAGCCGTTGGGCATCGCGACGAACGCCCAGCTGCGCCACCGGCATCTGCAGACCGCTTGCCGAATGACCGATGACGCCGGCCGGCTCTTGAAACAGGCCATAGAAGAGCTGTCGCTCTCGGCGCGCGCATATGACAAGATCCTCAAGATCGCCCGCACCATCGCCGACCTGGCCGCCCGTGACGAGCTGATCGCCGATGACGTTGCCGAGGCGATTCAATATCGCAGCCTCGACCGTCGGCTCTGGACGTAGCTCCGCCGTCGCTCCCGGCTGATACATCTAATAGACTGAAGAGCAGGATTGGTGCCATCGCGGTCGGCCACTACCATTTGGCGGCCGGCCGGCCGGCGTGAGATATCGAAGAATCGCGGCGAAGCCGGAGGCGGATGGCGCGCTTTCACGATGGTGGCGCGTGCCCCCGACAGCGCCGTGCACGCCCGGCTATCGAGACCACCACGCAGCTTTCAGCTCGTTGCATCCGCTCGGACAAGCTGTTATAGTCCTGCCATGCTTCGGCGAGGTTCTCAGCCATCCGGCAAGCCGACATCCAGTAAGACGCCTCTCCGCGCACTGTCCGCCGCATGACCGACGCACCGCACCGACGCTTCGCGCCAAGAGACGGCGCCGTTATCCTCTTCTCCGCCTCTCTGCTTGTCAGCGCGTTTCTCTTGATGCTCGTGCAGCCGATGTTTGCCAAGATGATTTTGCCGCGGTTCGGCGGATCGCCGTCGGTGTGGAACACGTGCATGGTGTTCTTTCAGGTCGGGCTGTTGGCGGGGTATCTCTACAGCCACCTGACTACCCAGTGGCTCGGCGTCCGCCGCCAAGCGGCGTGGCACCTGTTGCTGCTCACCGTGCCGCTGACGATTTTGCCCATCGCGGTGCCGGCCGGCTGGCGACCTCCGCTGCAGTCGGGCTACGTCGAGGCCCTGCTCAGCGTCCTCGCGTATGCCGTCGGCCTGCCATTCCTTTTGGTCGCCACCAGCGCGCCGCTCCTGCAGACGTGGTTCGCTCGCTGCCGGCGAACGTCATCTCGCGATCCCTACTTCCTCTATGCCGCCAGCAATGTCGGCAGTCTCGCGGCCTTGCTCTGCTATCCGACCATCATCGAGCCGCGGTTGCGCCTGGCGCAACAAAGCCAGTTGTGGGCGATCGGGTATCTGCTGCTCGTCCTCATGACCACGGCATGCGCCATCACGATGTGGGCGTCGACCGGACGCCATCGGGACGCGACCGATCCGATCGGACCGATCACCGATGCTCCACCGCCAACCACCAAGCAACGCGCGCTCTGGGTCGCGCTGGCGGCGGTCCCATCGAGCCTGCTCCTCGGGGTCACCACCTATTTTTCCACCGACATCGCGGCCGTCCCACTGTTGTGGGTCGTGCCGCTGGCGCTGTACTTGCTGACCTACATCATCGCGTTTTCAGGCGACCGTCCCCGATGGCAAGCGGTGACCGATCGGATCCTGCCGTTTCTCATGTTGATCTTATGCGTACAGATGATGACGAACCTCAACCAGCCCGCATGGGCGGTGGTCGTGCTGCACTTGTGCGCCTTTTTCGTCGCCGCGCTCGTCTGCCACCAGCGGCTGGCTACCAGTCGTCCACCGGCCAAGCAATTGACCGAATTTTATCTGTGGATTTCGGTGGGCGGCGCGCTGGGCGGCATCTTCAATGCGTTGCTGGCTCCGCTATTATTTAAAACTGTCTTGGAATATCCGTTGGCGATTGCCTTCGCGTGTTGGCTGTCGCGCGGCTATCCGTCTGACACACCGTTGCGTCGGCAGCGCCTCGCGGACTATCTGGTTCCGACCACCGTCCTGCTGCTCACTGGACTCTTCAAGATCGCGCAACGGGCTGCGTCCTCTCACGGCGCCACGGCTCACATCGTCACGTTGGGACTCCTCTGCCTCGTGCCGGCAATCATCTGCTACGCGTGCCGATATCGCCCGCTTCGGTTCGGCCTCGCCATTGGCGCGTGGTTGGCCATCGGCTCGCTCGCTTCCGATCCGGTGTTGGATACGCAGCGCAGCTTCTTTGGGGTGTATCGCGTGCGCCAAACCGCGAAGGATTATCACGCGCTCCGGCACGGCACCACGATTCACGGCCTGCAGTGCCTGCGCGCCGATCGTCGACGAGAGCCGCTGACCTATTTCACGCGCACGGGCCCCGTCGGCCAGGTGTTCGATCAATTTGCCGACGGCAGCCGCCGGCTGCATTCCGTGGCCGTCATCGGCCTCGGGACCGGCTCGCTGGCCTGCTACGCCACGCCCGGCCAGGACTGGACATACTACGAGATCGATCCGACTGTCGTCGGCATCGCGACGAACCCCGCGTACTTCACGTTCGTGCGCGACTGCCTCGAATCGTTCCACGTCGTCCTCGGCGACGCCCGGCTCTCGCTGGCCGACGCGCCGGATCGCGCGTACGACTTGCTGATCGTCGATGCGTTCAGCTCGGATTCGATCCCGATCCACTTGCTGACGCGTGAGGCGATGCGGCTCTACTTTTCGAAGCTCTCCGAGCATGGCGTGCTCGTGCTGCACATCTCAAACCGGTACCTGGGCCTTCAGCCCGTCATCGGCGACATGGCCCGGTCGCTCGGCCTGGTCTGCTTTGGGAATCCGGAGGTCAACATCACGCCTGCGGAAATGGAAAGCGGGAAGGTGGCGTCGCATTGGCTCGTGGTCGCCCGGCAACCGGACGATCTGCGAGGAATCAGCGCGGATGCGCGTTGGAAGCGCGTCGAGGGGCGAGCGGATGCTCGCGTCTGGTCGGACGATTTCTCAAACGTGCTGAGCGCGTTCCACTGGCATTGAGCGCAGGACCGCGCCGCCTAGCGGCCCGGGCTGGTGATGAAATTCTTCCAGATGTTAATCGCGGCGGGGCCGAGCAAGATCACCATCAGCTCTGGGAAAATGCAGAAGACCAGCGGAAAGACCATCTTGACCGGCAGCGTCTGGATCACCTGCTGCACGCGCTGACGGCGCTTTTGGCGCATCGCCTCCACCTGCAGGCGCAGCGTCTTCGCCATGCTCATGCCGAACTTCTCCGCTTGGATGATGATCGCCAGCAGCCCCGAAAAATCCTCGTTGTTGCACCGGTCGCCGAGATTCCGCAACGCTTCGCTGCGCGGCCGGCCCATCTGAATCTCGTGGTTCGTGTACTGCAGCTCCTCGCTGAGCACGCGGCTTGACCATTGGATTTCGTTGACGACCCGCACCAAGCTCGCGTTGAAGCTAAGGCCCGCCTCGAGACAGATCACGAGCAAGTCGAGCACGTCCGTCAGATAGCGATTGATCTCGCGGGCTCGATCGCCGATTCGGCTCGAGAGCCACCACTCCGGCAACAGCCAGCCGACGACCGCGACACCGCCTCCGATCGACGACAGCATGCGGATCGATTGCCCGTGCTTGTAGCCCCACCAGGCCAAGAACCCGCCGACCAGCAGCGTCAGCATCTTGAATGCGATGATGCCGACGATCCACCCGGCGCCGCGGCGCCCGGCGCGCAGCAGCCGGATGTACAGGCGGCTCCTGACGCGCTTCGACTTGATGGTCGTCGCCGTCCACGGAAAGAAGACCGCCAGCGGGCTCGCCGGCGAAGCGTGCCCCACATGCCACAGCAGCCAGCCGATGAATGTCGAGAACCCGAAGAAGACCGAGCCGCACGCGATTGCGAGGTCCATGCCGCGTCCTCAGTAATTGATGACCTGCAAGATCGACCGCATGATCAACACGCCGGCGACCTGCAACACGAAGGCGGTCGCCACAATACATCGACCGACGAATGTCTTGATCAGCGGTTGCACGTACGTCGGCATGATGATCATGATGACCACGGCGACGACAACCGGCAACAGCCCGAGGATCCAGGCGCTGAGCTGCTGCTCCGCCGTCGCGCTCTCGAGTTCCCGCTGCAGCCAGGTGCGCTCGCGGATCGTTCGGTCGAGATTGTCGAGCACTTCCGCCAGGTTGCCGCCGACTTGCTTGTTGATGATCACCGCCTGCGCGAACAGCCGGAGGTCCGTCGACGGGTTGTGTTCGACCATCATGTTCAACGCTTGCTCGAGTCCGCCGCCGCCGAGCGTCATGCTCGTCACGAGCTGCGAAAATTCGAAGCCGAGCGGAGCCGGAGTTTCCTTCGCGACCACCTCAAACGCGCTGGTGATCCCGATGCCCGCGCGCAACGCGTTGGCCATGAGCTCCAGTGCCCCGGGCAGCTGCTGCACGAATTGCCGCTGGCGCGCTCGGCGCTTGCCACGGAGATACCAAATCGGCAGATACGCGCCGATGATGGCCAGCACCGCGGCCAGCAGCGGATGCAGGTGCACGAGCACGCGGCCGATTTCGTAGCCGACGATGCCCGAGACGAGCATCACGAGATAGAACACAATGACCGGGCTGGTGTAACCGGCCTGCGAGAACAGCAGCTTGACGGTAATCTGCTGGCTGCGATTTTTCGGCGGGCGGCGGGAGCGTTGAGCCATCTGCGCACGCTGGCGGACGGTGCGCGTCTGGACGCGGACGAACCAGTAGATGCTGACACAGTTCACAAAGATGGCAAGACCGACGAGCAGACACACCGGCGCCAGGTTATGCATCACAGTCCCGCCTGACCTCGACGGCCTCGCTGCGCAGAAACCGGAACGCCGACAAGCCGCGCCATCCGCGTCACTTCACAAGACCGATGAGCACGCTGCCGCCGATCTTTTTCAGGATTTGCTTGAGGTCGGACGGCTGCGCGGCATGCCAGAAACATTTCTTATCCGGGTCGCCGTCGAATTTATTCGGACATTCATCGCTGGCGATCTTCCTCATCAGGCTCTGCCCATCGCTGTTGCCATAGTGGATGGAAAAAATGATTGGCTGGGTCTTTTTCTTCGGATCTCCCATGGCCTTGATCTGGTCCGCAACGCACACAGCCGGCGGCTCGGCTTTGTCCGGGTAGCATCCGGCGTAGCCCATAGGAGCCTGGGGAATTGGTGGAAGCACGGTCTTCCAGCAGGATGCGGCGACCTTCGGATCAACCGGACAGTCAGTGGTCCCGGTCGGATTTTTTTGCGGATCCAGCGGCAGGAAGTTCGCCTCCCCGTCGCTGATGACGATGTAGATCGGCCTGCCGTTCTTGACCCAGTTGCCGGGCTTTGCCGTCTGCGGTTGGTTGGCCTTCATCGCTTCAATCAGCCCGCACATGGTGCATGTGCCGCCCGCAAATTGCATCGTACTGACCGCCCTCTCAGCCTCTTTGATATCTCGACTCAGTCGCACATCGAGCGTCGACTCCGTGGTCGGGTCGTTAAAGAAGTCGCCTTCATAATAGTTTGCGAACGAGACGACGCCGACCGCTCGCGAACTTTTCGTTCCAGGTCCCAGCATCTTGAGGAATTCCTTGGTCGCCTGGACCAAACCCTCCCGGCGCGTCGGACCTTCCTTCGTCACAAATTCCATCGAGCCGGTTCGATCGAGCACCAGCATGATGTTGCCGCGGATGCGCGAGCTTTGCGCGGCGATTTGCGCGGCGAACTGCGACTGTGAGGCGACCCCGGTCGCGGCCACGTCCGTGTTCCGTATGTGGAAAAAGCGCGCAAAGAACAGCTGTTCGTTGGTGTGCGCGATAACTTGGACCGCGTTGGGATCATCACCGCCCGTGGCAAACTGAGGACTCCGTTCCGAGTCCCACGTGCCGAACGCGATGGTGGCGTCCGCAGTGCGGCCCTGCACCGGGTTGCGCTGGACATAGTCCCGGGCCGCGATCTCGGCCTCGGCACGCCCCTTGCTCAGCAGCACTTGCGCGCCCGCCAGGGCAGCGGCATCGGCGGTGTTCTGCAGCTGATTGCGGACCGTCCACAGGTATCCCAGGTCGACCACCAACATCGCGAAGCCGAAGATCACCGGCAGCATCAGCGCGACGAGAACCAGTACCACGCCATGAGGTCGTTGTGTGTGTTTCATTATGTCACCCCGCCGCGTTGTGGCATCCGCGTGTCCGCGCGCATCAGAAACTCGCCGAATCGACCCCGAGGCCCATACTCTCGAGGCGCTCGATGAAGCTCGGCCGCACGCCCGTCGGCACAAATTCACCGAGCACTTTGCCGTCCGCGGCGAGACCCGTCTGCTTGAAGACGTACAAGTCCTGCATCGTGATCACGTCGCCTTCCATGCCGACGATCTCGGAGAAGCTGACCATGCGTCGCACGCCGTCGCTGAAGCGCTGCACCTGCAGCACCAGGGCAATCGCGGAGCTGATCTGCTGCCGCATCGCGCGCTGGGTGAGGTTGCCACCCGCCATGAGGATCATCGTCTCCAAGCGCGCGAGCGCGTCGCGCGGCGAGTTGGCGTGTACGGTCGTAATCGAACCCTCGTGGCCCGTGTTCATCGCCTGGAGCATGTCGAGGGCCTCGCCGCCACGGACCTCGCCGACGACGATGCGGTCGGGCCGCATGCGCAACGCGTTGCGCACCAACTCGCGCTGCGTGACTTCGCCCTTGCCTTCAATGTTCGACGGGCGCACCTCGAGCCGCAGCACGTGCCGCTGCTGCAGCCGCAGTTCGGCCGCGTCTTCAATGGTGATGATGCGTTCGGTCTCCGGGATGAACGCGGAGAGCACGTTCAAGAGCGTGGTCTTGCCGGCACCCGTCCCGCCCGAGATCAAAATGCTCAGCCGAGCCTTCACGACGCGCTCCAACACGACGCCGAGCGCCGCCGGAACCGTTCCGAGCTGGACGAGATCCGCCATCTGCATCGGTTCCTTCCGGAACTTGCGGATGGAGAGGATCGGCCCGTCGAGTGCCAGCGGCGGGATGATCGCGTGGACGCGCGACCCATCGGCTAACCGCGCATCGGACATCGGCGAGGCTTCATCGACGCGGCGGCCGACGCGCGAGACCACGCGGTCGATGATGTTCATCAGGTGGCCGTCGTTGCGGAACTTGATGTCGGTCAGCTCGAGGCGGCCGGAGCGCTCAACGTAGACTTGCGAGGCGTTATTGACGAGGATGTCGTCGACGGTGGGGTCGTGCAGCAGCGGCTCGAGCGGCCCGAGCCCAAAGATGTCGTCTTGGATCTCTTTGGTGAGCAGCTCGCGAATCGCGGGATCCAGCGCGGCGTCGGCGCGGTTCTCCTGCAACAGCTCTTCGATCGCCGCCTGCACCTCGGTGCGCGCGACCTCCGAGTCGACGCCGCGATAGAGGTCGACCCGGTCGATGAGCTTGTTGTGGATGTCCGCGCGCAGCGCCTGGTAGCGCGGGTCTTGACTGAGCGGACTGGCTTTGCTGAGGATGGCCGGCGGCGTCGCGGGTGGCGTTTCTGCCGCCTGCTCGCGTCGCCCGTTCCGCAGCCCGAACCAGCCTGCTGATCGATCCCCCATCACATCCTCCGAGTGGGGCTATCCGGGGTCCGGCGATGCGGGCGGCAACTGCGTATCCGCGCCTCCGCCGTCCTACCACGAATGGGCCCGGTAGCCCAGTACGTCATAGAGCCCGTGTGGATTTTCTTCGGCCGGTTGATCCGCGACCCCGGTTCGCCCCGACAGCCGCTCCTGCAGCATCCGCGACGTCCGGGAATAGTCAGAGTCTTGGTTGACGAGTTGATACTTCTGCAGCGTTTCGTGGTACTCGGGGTCGGCGCCGGCCGGCGCATCCATCCAGCTCGTCGGCGGCATCGTGCTGCCGATCGACGGCGCGGGTTGTTCGCGCACGTCGCTCTTCCGCTTGAGGAACGGATCAGCCTCCGAATCCGGCTCCCAGATGGCGCCATGCGACCCACCCAGCGCGTTGCGCATCCGCCCGGCTTGCGCGTCGACGTACGGCGGCTGGCCCGGCTCGAGGAACGGCCCCATCGTGTGGTCCGCCAGCAGCGGTTTGGTCGGCAGGAGGTTGTTCGGCCGGACAAGCGAAGGGCTGACGAGCACGAGCAGTTCCGACTCACCCTTGTTGAACTTGCTGCTCTTGAAGAGGTCGCCCAGCACCGGCAGGTCGCTGATCATCGGAACCTTTGAGGCGGTCTTGGTCATGTCCTGCGACAACAATCCACCGATCACGAGCGTCTCACCGTCCCTGAGCTCCACTGTGGTATGCGTGCGGCGCGTTCGGAAGCCGGGGATCGAGAAGCCGGACGCGGTCACCGCGTTCGAAAAATCCACGGAGCTGACTTCCGGCTCGACATTGAGCTGGATGGAACCGCTGTCGGTGACTTCGGGCTTGAAATTCAAACGCACGCCGAACTCCTTATACGTAATCTGGACGGTGTTCGCCGTGACCATGGGGATCGGGATCTCACCGCCCGCGAGGAAACTAGCCTCTTCGCCGCTCTTCGCGAGCAGGTTCGGTTCAGCCAGCGTCCTCAACAATTGCTTCTGTTGGTTCGCCTTGATTTCAGGCAACGCTTGGAACATCGTCGAGCCACTGTTCGTCACGTTCGCCAATCCGAACGCCTGCGCATTCTGCGGCGTCAGGACATTCTGCGGAAAGGGCTCGGTAGCATTCCAGGGCTTGTTGTTGGAGAAGGCGGCACCGGCCTTGCCCGCTTGGCTGACAAAGAAGAAACGCTGGCCCTGGGCAATGATGTCGATGCCAAGGTCTTGCAGCGCGGTCCGATTGACCTCGACGAACCGAACCTTGAGCATGACCTGCGGGACCTCGGCCAAACGCAGCAGATTCACGACTTTTTCTTTGTCCTTGCCGACGAACGCGACGGCCAGCTGCTGGACTTGCGTGATGGTCGTCGGCCGGCCGACTTCGCCGGTGAGCACGAGCGAACCATCGGCCGCGTAGACCTCGATCGAATCGGTCGGCGCGATCTCCCGGATCAACGCGCTGAGCTGCGACGTATCCGCCTTGACGTCGACATCGAAGATTTGCTTGTGCTCTTGGTCGTCCCAAACGACCAGGTTCGTCACGCCGGCCGCCTTGCCGTTCAACAACAGCTCCTTGGGTGAAATGATCACGACCGACGCAATCGCCGGATCGCTCACCGAGGCGCGAACGACATTGACGGGAAAATCGAGAATGTTGGCTTTTCCGACGACGAGGCTCAGTGTTGTCGGACCCGGCCCCGCGGCCGCGGCCGGGACACACCAAGGAGGACAGGTCAGGCAACCGACCGTCACGGCAAGCACAAGCGACCGAAGCCGCGTCCATCGCTGCCACCGACCCATCGCGCTGTGATCTTGGTACACCATGCGTCCTCCGTCGATCGCCAGCATTACTGGCTCTGGAACTTCACTTCCGACACGTCCTCTGCTTGAATCAGCTGCACCGAGACATATTTCGGCGGCGGCGGCTCGGGCGGCGGCGCCGCGATCGGCTTCGCCGGTTTCGGCGTCTCGGTTTCACCATCATCGCTCGCCAGCGCGCCGGAGCTCTGGTCTTGGTTGGCATCGCTGCTCTGCGCCGCGGCATGCTCGCTTGTCCCGCGCGGTCGCTTCGCCAGCCCGACCTTCACCAGTTCCCACGTCGAAAACCCGCGGGTTTCATACGTCTGTTCGTCTCGAACGTTCCGCAGCGCCAACATCACCTGGCCCTCACTGCGCGCCGCGGCGAGCTTTTCGGCTTCTTCCGGTTTCACGGCGACCGTCACAGTCGTGGCCGGCTCCTTCGATCGCTCTTCATCCTTGGTCTGTTGTCCGATCGCCAACACGAGCAGATTCTGAAGCACGACCTTGCTGACCGGCTCACCCCGAGGCATTTTGATCGTGGCCACGACATCCACATGATTGCCAGATTCGATAAAGCCGCTGACGCCGATCTCGGGATCAATATTCAGGCTCATGGCCAGCATGCCGTCGGGAATGCGGATTTGCAGGCTGGATTGTCCGTCCTTCGACGACAGCCGCGCTTCAGTGATCGGGTCACCGCGGAAGACCTTCGTGTTCAATCGCCGGCCGATCAAGCCATCCATCGACGTGAAGCTGCTCGGCGGTTGATGATCGCGCGGCCACTCCGCCGTTTCCAAATTCAGGAGGGAGATTTCAGCGCCTTGCTCAAGGTTCTCGCGCGCCACAACCAGCGAGACGGTCGGGGGCGCCACGGGCCCGGCACCCAGCGCGTGCTCGCGCTCCTTCAGAAACCGGAACGTCGCGACGCTCGCGGCCAGGCCGCAAACAAGCGCGACGGCAACGACGAGAATGAGCTGGGCACGCTCCGACAGTCTCGGCAGCGGCATACTCTTCTTGGTCGCGGTGTTCTGCTGGGCAGGAGGATTCATGGTCGACGCAGTCACGGCGCTGGCGCCCTAACTCTCCTGTCGCATGGTGACCTGGCGGACCAGTGTGATGCCTTGGTTCATCTTGGCGCTACCGAGGAAAAAATCGAGATTGGCTCCGGTGATTGGTCGATACGGTAGTGTGATGGTCACAATCACGTTGTCGCCCGGTCCGGTTACAGGTTGCCGAACCTCAACGCGTGCGTTGGCCGCCTGCCCACCAGCGTCCTGAAGCCGTTGGACCACGCGACTGCGTACCGCGTTGACATAATCGGGCCGGTGTGAATCTTGCACGGATGCGAACCGAGCGCCCTCGCGCGCCGCGCTGATCATCGCCTGCGTCACCATGAACGCGCTGCCGAACTCCATGATGCCGATGACCATCGCGAGAAATAGCGTGATGACCAACGCCATTTCGACCATGGCCTGGCCCTTGAAGGCCCTGCGCCGAGCTATCATGGAGTCACCCAACCGATTGCTCATGTATCCGATTGCTCATGTATCCCCTCACGCCAATGGACCGAGTCGTGCTTCTATAGGCCGGCGCATTGGCACCTCGCACCGGCGATCTCTCTTCGCCTAGAACAGTCTCGTGCACATTCTTGCCAATTACTTGAGGTTACCACCGGCTTTGATAAATAGAGCGCTAGCCTGGGTTCCCAGAAACTTCGCCCCGACCATCACGATCAACGCGATGAAAGCGACCAAGAGCCCGTACTCCACCATCGAAGCGCCGCGCTTGCTGTTGAGATACGACCGAATCCGTTTGCTGAGTTGAACCATCTGCTCGACCTCCTCGCTCTCCCACTTCTCGACGACGCGGTGCAGCCTCCACACCGGCGGCCTTACTTCGACTCTTTTGATCTCCGTTAGTCACTTCCCGCGAATTCCGAACATAAGTATATCATTTTAATCCGTAAGATTTATACTTTTCTAATCTGTTAATCTACAGGCAATAAAAAAGCCAAACTACCTTAAAGTACCGGCAGCTTGGCTATCTAGGCTCGAGTCTTCGGCAGCTTGGCTGTCTAGCTCGAGCTAGACCCAGTGGCTTTGCGCCCCCTGCTCACGCAAGGTTTGCCCTTATCGGACGAATCGTTTGTCAACACTCGAAGTCTATCATGCGCGAAAAACGATTGTCAAGGTACGGAGAAAAATAGTCGACATCAATAATACAGGAAACTTGCAACATATTGTATATAAGTAACTTACGCTATTTCTAGCCGCGGAACTTTCGGAAGATGACAGTGGCATTGTGGCCGCCGAATCCAAGGGAGTTGGACAAGGCACTCTCAACCCGGACTCGTCGAGCCGCATTCGGGACATAATCCAGGTCGCATGCCGGATCCGGGACCTCATAGTTGATCGTCGGAGGGATCAGATCATGGAAGACCGACAAACAGCTGATCACCGCTTCCACGCCACCAGCGGCTCCGATCAGGTGCCCGGTCATCGATTTGGTCGATGAGATAGCCACGCGCCGGGCCGCCGCACCAAGGGCGCTCTTGATGGCCGTGGTTTCCGTCTTGTCGTTCAGCTCGGTGGACGTGCCATGCGCATTAATATAGGTAACGTCTTCTGCATTGAGCTTGGCATCCGCCATCGCATCGGTCATCGCGCGCGAGGCCCCTGCGCCTTCAGGGTCGGGAGCGGTCATGTGATAGGCATCGGCCGTGCGACCATATCCGACGAATTCCGCGTAGATGCGCGCCCCGCGCTGCTTCGCATGCTCGAGCTCTTCGAGGACCATGACACCCGCGCCCTCGCCCATGACAAACCCGTCGCGAAGCTTGTCGAACGGCCGGCTGGCCTTGGTCGGCTCATCGTTGTGCCGCGACAGCGCCATGAGCGCGCAGAACCCGCCGATCGCCAGCGGCGTGATGCAGCTCTCGGTCCCTCCCGCCAGCATGACTTTGGCATCGCCATACTGGATGATTCGCATTGCCTCGCCGACACCGTGGGCCCCGGAGGCACACGCCGTCGCGGTACAGAGATTCGGCCCCTTCAGACCCAGCTGCATGGCCACGTGACCAGGGGCCATGTTGACAATGATCATGGGGATCATAAAAGGCGAGAGCTTCTGGGGACCACGGGCCGAGAGCACATCCTGCTGCATCTCAATGAGACCAAGGCTGCCCATCCCGGACCCAATGACGACACCGACCTTATAGGGATCTTCCGCCTCGAGCTTGAGACCTGCGTCCGCCACCGCCTGCTTCGCCGATGCAATGGCGTACTGGACGAAGCGCTCGGTCCGTTTGGCTTCCTTTGGAGAGAGATACACGGCGGGGTCGAAGCCTCGAACTTCCCCGGCGATGCGCGAGTCGAAGGCCTTGGTGTCGAAGCGAGTGATGGGACCAACCCCGCTGCGACCCTCGAGGAGGTTCTTCCACATCGTGGGCACGTCGTTGCCGACCGGCGTGACCACGCCAAGACCTGTCACCACGACCCGCTTCATCCGCGCTCCACGTTACGCATCATGGCAAGGCATCCGTTGCGTCTTCGCTCAAGAATAAAAACGTCCGCAAGAAACCCTTGCGGACGTCCTCCGAAATGCCGAACCGGCAGGCCCCTGAAGGCGGGGGCACGTGCCTCTCACAGGATACCGACCGCCGGGTTATCGGGTCCCGGCGGATTTTTGCTCAATGTACTTGATCGCATCGCCGACCGTCACCATCTTCTCGGCGTCTTCGTCTGGGATCTCGATGCCGAACTCCTCTTCCAAGGCCATCACGAGCTCCACGGTGTCGAGCGAGTCCGCGCCAAGATCCTCAATAAAGGATGCGCCGTCAGTGACTTCTTCCAGCTTGACCCCAAGCTGCTCAGCAATAATCGCCCGCACCCGATCGCTCACAGCCTCAGCCATTCACGCTCCTCCTCTAGCCGCTACATCGCAAGCCCCCCGTCCACCACGAGCACATGTCCCGTGATGTAACGGGCGGCATCACTGACGAGAAACAAGACGGCTTGCGCGACGTCGCTCGCTTCGCCGAATTTGCCGGTGGGAATTGCTTCAAAAAGCCGCTGCTTGACGTCATCCGGCAGCCGGTCAGTCATCTCGGTCTTGATGAACCCTGGAGCCACCGCGTTACAGGTAATGCCCCGGCTGCCCAGCTCTTTCGCGACCGTCTTTGTCAAGCCAATGATGCCGGCCTTCGAGGCAGCGTAGTTGGCCTGACCGGCATTGCCCATAATCCCAACGACGGACGCAATGCTCACGATCCGACCGCGCCGCGCTTTCAGCATCACCTTGCCAACGGCTCGGGTGCACAAAAACGTGCCTTTGAGGTTGATATCAAGCACCCGATCCCACTGGGTTTCATCCATCCGGATCAATAAACCATCCTGAGTGATCCCAGCGTTGTTGACGAGTATATCCACTCGACCTAGTTTGTCAAGAATTTTTGAAATTGCATCGTCCACAGCTTGCGCATTCGTGACATCGACGACCAATCCAACGGCGCGGCGGCCGAGCGCTTGGAGTTCCTGCGCGGTTTGGTTGACCAGTTGCTCGTTCACGTCGAACAACGCGCAGTCGGCACCTTCCTTCGCCAAGAGCATGGCGATCTCTCGGCCAATGCCTCTGGCACCCCCGGTGATCACCGCAACCTGGTCACGTAGCTGCATCGCACCTCTCACCTTCCCCTGCCCGTTCCCTCTTGACGCCGGCCCGCGAATCCGGGCCGAACTCAAAGCGTGCAATTATATCCAGACCGTTCATTGGAATACAAGCAAAAGTTCCCGAATGCAAGGCCGATACATTCACTGCGCGCGATGGCGGTTGATCGCACGAAGGTGGGGCAAATGAGGCGGGTCGACTAGCAACAGGCCGATGGGGTCTCGTGGCCGCCACGATGCTGCGGTCCATCGTCGTGCTTCGGCGGCGTCTCGGCCTGGTTCGCGGGATCCAGATGCGGGACGTGGCATGGCTGCAGGGTGCCGTCGCTGTAGAGCGCGACGACCGCATCGACCACGACGGGGTCAAACTGGGTGCCGCGGCAACGCTTGAGTTCGGCGACCGCTTGCTCGATCGAGATCGCCTTGCGGTACGGGCGGTCGCTCACCATTGCGTCGAACGCGTCCACGACCGCCGCGATCCGCGCGCCGAGCGGGATCTCCTCGCCCTTGAGGCCTTCCGGGTAGCCAGCACCGTCGTAGCGCTCATGGTGGTGCCGCACGTTCATCGCCATTTCCTTCAGCCCCATAATCTGCTGCAGGACCTCCGCCCCATCGACCGGATGGCGACGCATGATGGCCCATTCGTCATCCGTCAGCGGGCCGGGCTTGTAGAGGATTTCCTTGGGTGTGAAGATTTTGCCGATATCGTGCAGGAGGATGCCGGCGAGCAAGCCTTCTTCCTGCGACTCGCCGATGTGCACGCCCTGCTGCCGCAGCTTCTGCAGGATCTTCGCCGCGTAGTCGACGCTGCGCACCACGTGGTCGTGCGTGTAATGTGGATCGATCTTCGAGACGACGGCGGAGAACGCCGCGACGACCCCGCGGACGACCTGCTTCATCCGCACCAGCGATTCCTTCAGCTCATCATTGACCTTGCGCAAATCCTCGTAGAGCGAGGCGCTGACCTTCGAGAGCACTTCCTCTTTAAGGTACTCGAGGCTGAAGGGTTTGATGACGTAGTCGATCGCGCCCAGCTCCCTGGCCTGCCGGATCACCCGGTCGTCTTCGATCGACGTCACCACGATGACTTTCATCGTGTCATCGATTTGGCGGACCTCGCGAAGGATATCCAAGCCGTTCAGGCCGGGCATGCGCAAGTCGAGGAAAACGAGGTGGGGGCGCTCTTCGCGGATGCACCGCAGCGCCGTGGGGCCGTCCATCGCGACGAGCACATGGTAGCCATGCTCGGAGAAAAACGTCACGAGCACTTGGCAGATTTTCTGCTCGTCGTCTGCCACGAGAAGTTTCACCATCGCGTCATTGCGCTCCGGTGTAACCTTACCTGATCGCGTATGAAGACGACAAGGTTTTTATGTATTCTTGACAACGGCGAATGGGGAGCGTGAACGATCTTGCGCTTGTGCCATTCGGTGAGAATCGCATCACATTGTAGGGGAGAGACTTGCAGATTTATTGCGATCCGCCGGAGCTGCGACCCGCTGGTGATCAGGTGCGGGGTCGGGCGGCTGCCCGTCCGTTGCGACCGGTATCGGGCGAAGACATCGCGGACGCGCGTGGGAAAGAAGCAGGTGAGTCGGTCGACGTTCGTGGAATCAATTCGGCCAAGACCTGGAACGTGTTTCTATGCGAATTCAAGCTTTGGTGCCCCCTCAAAGGAGATTAAGCCTGTTTGAGCGTTCCGACAACGGACCCAAACGGAGCCTTGTAGACAATCCGAATCGGCTTTCGCGAAGGATCGGTCGTTACATTGATCCAAGCTCTACCCCGTTTTTCCACTCCATTCACACGCGTGATGGGCTCAAGACGAATCGTGTCAATGTTCTTGCCATACAGCTTCACGGTTTCCCTGCGAAGGACATTGATCTCAAGAGCCCAATCTTTTTGGTCGCAGCTCAACACGGTTTTAACAGATTCTCCCGGCACCAGCACTTGTCGGCGGGCCCAGTAAAAAGCACTAAACACATCGTGCACGGGCGTCGTTACATCAAATTCTTTTTTTAAGCCGGTTTTGAACGACTCATAATGCCCCTTTCTTCTCGACGCGTCAAAGACCGTTTTTTCATGTGCCCTAACCATAAGCTCGTTGACTTGCTTTTCAAATTGCACAGACTCAAACGTCTCCGCGTCGATCCAGCTGTGCGCCTCATCATGCATGGGAAAAATGTTCGACAAAAACCTGTTCGTCTCGATCACTCCCACGATATGAATGACGTCGCGGCCGGCAAGCCGCGTTTTTTCCTTAACCCACAGCTCACCGCCGCCCACCGGTATGCCCAACCAAGATATTTTATACACCAGGCGCTCCCCGAGCGGCATGGCTTGATTCGGCTGGATGGGAGGCTCTTCAGCACAGACTTGTTCTACTGCGATCAAACATGTCCAGGCAATCAGTAAAACTGAGAAAACCCGCCGTGTCTTCATGTTCTGCCGGTTAGACCATGGTTGATTTGAATCTCTTAGACTTGGCGCTTCGAAGCCGCATCGCGAACGCCGATACGGCGAAGAAGACGGGTGAGCGACGGGATTCGAACCCGCGGCCTGCTGAGCCACATTCAGCTGCTCTAACCAACTGAGCTACGCCCACCATATTGAGAGAGTTGCCTTGCGGGGAGTGGAGCACGACAGTATCTTAGCGAAACCGGCGTCAGAGGGCAACTATCGCAGTCCGCTTCCCGTCGACGACTCCACCGGTACGGCGGAAGGGTTGCTCGCCGCGCCGGTGGACAGGTCAGACGGGATCGATGGTGCCGCCTCGGCAGCCTCCACAGCATCGGCGCGCTCTTCCGGCGCCAACAGCTGCAGCGTATCTTGGATCGTTCGGCTGGCCGTCTCCATCGTCGAGATCGTCGCCTCGCTCGACTGGCCGATGCCGAGATATTCCGTGCGGCCGCCGAAGTTCACGCGCACGCTCTGCAGCCCTCGTTCCCGCAGGATCGCAACCACGCGCTGGACGGGCTCATTCCCCGGCCACAATTGCAGCCGCCACGCCGATGGCTGGTCCACGGGGCCCGAGAGCTGCAGTTCGCCCGCCAGCGCGCGGCCGGATTCAATCGTCAGCCGCCGGATGTCGCGGCGGAAGAATGCCATGTCCGCATCGCTGAAGCTCTCGACACGCAGTTGCACGCGGCCATCGAGATCATTGTCTTCCGCGAGCAGGTGCGCGGTCGCCCGAATCGTGGCGCGCGTTACGCGGCCTCGCATCCACTGAGGGTAATAGGCGTCGAAGGTGCCCAGACGGATCGGCTGTAGCTCGCAGGAAATGTTGATGCGCCGTTCGCGTGGGCTCACCCAGCCTGAGCAATACAGCGACGGTGACGGACCGGTCGCTCCCTCCAGCTCCGCCTGCAGCGCCAGCGTCACGCGCTGAGGCTGCCAGGGAATCGCCAGCGGACCTCCGGAGGCTGACACGCGCTGGAACGATTCGCGAAACTCCGGCGCCGCGCGCTCATCCACCCACACCACATCCGCGTCGGCGACCTGGATCGCCTCGATGTGCGCGGTCCATCCGGCCAGGCCGGCCATCGACGACGACGCGAGCTCGGCGGTTGCCGGACGAGGTGGTGCTGGCCGTTCGATGGTGCCGTCCACGCGGCGCCGAATGACCATCGACGGCGCATCGAGCCGTGCCGATTGAAACCGAATCGTGCGGTCGCGCCAGTTGACCTGCTTGAGTTCCAACGCGATCCGAGGCGCGCGCATGCAGGTCGATCCATTCGCGGACGGAACGCGCACGTCCGACAGCAGGACGCGCCGAGGAAGCTCCCATCGCACGCGTTCGATCGTGACATCGGGACCGACGAGCTGTCTGGCGAGGGCGAGCGCGGTCGCTGGCAGGATATGCTCGACGAGCAGATGATAGGCGCCGCCGAGGAGCAGGATCGCAATGACCAGGCGCTCGAACCCAGCGCTCCGAGATTTCATCGCGTCGCGCCCAGCCGAGCCAATGGCCGG
>OBEQ010015202.1_pt1 | contig 27044 bp, 32 predicted proteins | sample 1670901 | NCBI WGS metagenome assembly OBEQ01 (sample SAMEA104232315, study PRJEB22302) | groundwater metagenome | biome: forest; feature: aquifer; material: groundwater | place: USA | collected 2011-08-07 | depth 5.4 m | reverse complement strand
TAGCTCGGTCGGTAGACTCTCCCTTGGATTTGGAGAGACATAACCCAAGCTTCGTCAGGGGCGATACATTCCACTTGAGTCAAAGTCTTTCCCAGACCGGCATTAACAGACCGATGCCAGGCTTCGAAAGCTATCGTACTCCCATAGTCAACCTGTACATGTGCGGTCCGTCAACTCACCCTGGAGGCAACGTGACAGGTGGGGCGAGGGCAGCAGCGCAGGTCATCCTTCGCGACCTTGGAATACCCTTCAAATTCCAAACAATGGAAAACTAGAATTAATTGGAGGCAGTACAACAACTACAGTTACACAAGAGCAGTACCTTGACTTTTTTGCACGCTCTGACTACGACGACACACTAGATGCATATGCAGCTTCGGACTTTTGGGCAATTTACCGCACAACGTTTAGCAACCCGTTGCCATCCTGCGTAAAGACCTCTTCAGCTTTTGTAAACTGCGCTACAGCAGACCAATTGCAAGACCACGGAAATATCATTTACTTCCTCGGAGCACCTTGGGTAGTATCTGGAGTTACGGTTTCAAGCAACCAGGTTAACGACATTTCACTGGGCAAGAGCTTTGCAACACGCCAACGCCTTGGACAAGGTGAGTCAATCACCCTATCAACAGGCCACACTGTTAAACTGCTCAACGTTGGAGCTCCAGAAGGTACTGGTTCACTTGCAACTGCAGAAATTGAAGTAACTGCACCAGATGGAACCAAAGAGGCAAGGAAGATCGGCGAAACCTCAACCACAAAGGTTAAGGGAATTAATGTGCGTGTAGACTCCGTAACATATACGACTGCACCATCCTCAACGCCATCTGGAATTATTTCCGCGTTTTCTGACTCAATTACAATGTCACACGGCGGAGTAATTGACCAATCCCTATATGGCTCATGGAAGTCAAACTTAACAAGAACCAACCATAGCACAGCCCAGGGTCTGTCTGAAATTGCAATATACAATGACAACTACCAGTTTGCTGGCGGTGGCTCAAAAGCCAAGGCAGGAGAATACGTGGACATAATGAACACGCCTTCATCCTTTAGAATCCAGTACAAGGGTTCTGATCTTTTGCCATCTGACTTCGACACTTTGACTATAACTGATGAAACGAATGCATTTTCGCTCATCGTCAACAGCACAAGTGGACTAATTAACTCTGGAAATGTGCTTTACTTAAAGTTCCAATCGACCAGGACGGACGCGTGGCGCTTTACAGAAAGCGGTGCAGTTAAAAACGTTGACAAGATTTGGTTCGCAATTAAGAACACAACGATCAATAGCTCTACTGGATCAATTGATGAGAACTTAACTGGCGCAATAATTTACAACAATGGTTCTAACTACGTGAACTACACGAGCACTATTGCAAATGCCAATCCAGTGCACGGCAACAACAGCAGGTCAACGTATGTTGAACTTCCACCGTATTACTATGCGGCTGGAGGAACAACTGATACAAGCGTAGCATTTGCTGTATGGCTTACAAATAACCGTGGTGGTTTAGATGCTGATGCCGAGCGTGGTGGGCAGAATTCCTATATGAGAGGAAATACCACTGAAGTGTCGGTAAATGTAACTGAAATTGTTAACACCAGTACCACAACTGCAGAAGGTTCTTGGAATGTATCTTACCGTCTAGATGCTGCAAGTTCTGGAGATGGAAACTTCAGGAACTCGATTGCCTCAACTACGAGCGATTCTATCAACTACAGTTGGGCAAGCGTTGCGTTGAACAACAAAGTGGTTAACCCACCTTACTGCTCTCCACGTGGAACGTGCGTAGAGTCAGGTGGATTCAGTTCAAGTGGAATCACTTTTAAGTACCCAACTAAACTTGCAAAGTCTCAGTTCGTAATTAGCAGGCCACAAGCCAATGCAACTGGCGTAGCTGGTGGAACTGCAGTGCAATGCACTCCTGGAACTCCATGCGCAGTTGGAGGCGGTTACAGCGTTAACTTACCTTCAAGCGCAGCTGGTTCAGTTCAAGCAAACCAAGTGGTTCGCATTAACACTGGACGCCAACCATTAGTAGTGTTGGACAGCCAAGCTGGTTCACAGCCACAGATCGTTGTCGGTGGGCCGATTGTCAACAGCGTCGCAGCTTCAATGCAAGCTGGACCAGCAGTTGCAGCCGGATCTGCTGGAGACTGGTGGGTTGTAGTTGAAGGCAACAAGTTGTTAGTCGCAGGTTACTCTGCAGCTGACACAACTGCCGCAGCTAACCGCTTGATTGACTGGATGGCAAGCAGCTTCCACGCTGTTGCTGCTGTAAACAGCACTCGTTAAGTTATTAGCAATGAGCATCGAGCTGTGCTCGATGACTCAGACACAAACCTGCGGTTTGTGCTGATAACCAAGAAATAGGAAAAGAGCTTAAAAACCTCTTTTCCTTTCTTTACTTTTTTTATTTTTTCTTGTTTTAGTTTTTTCTTTCGTTTGTTTCCGTCTGCTTTTTTAAACTATAAGCTACTATTATTTACGCTATTTCCCGTATAGTATTTAGCATTTGCAAAATGTAGGGCATTTTGACTGCATTGTGATAATTTCATGTCTCCCATTTTAACCAAGGATAACTTACTCAAGGCCGGTGCAGCGCTTGCTATTGGGCTCTTTGTGCTGGAATTGTTTGTAGTGTTTCTCTATCCAACTCAGCCGCAGGGCACAGCAAGTGGCAAGAACACTTTGCCGGCTTCTAGTGGCGAAGAGCAGTTTACTGGAATGCAGCTTGCTCCATTTGCAGTCCGCGAGTTTACTGGCATTGTGTATTTCATTTGCAATGCAACACGCGCAACTACTCCCACGGATGTTGTGCGCTTAACTGGAGAAATTCCGGGCGTTTTGGGCCGGCCTATTGTAGTTGGCCAAGCTCCGCAGGGTAACTTGTTCCTTTTGCGCACTGCCAATGTATCTTCTGCCAACACTGCGCTTGTCAATCGTTTAACCGGCGTTTTGGCTTTAGTGTGCAACCGGCCGTTAGTTTACCGCGAGGCTGCAGTGTATTACAATTCTTCTATTCCGATGTTAGCGCGGTCAACTTCAAACTTAACGAAAACTGTAAACGTGTCAAAGTTGCAGTTTGACTCTTACACTGACCAGTATGGCAATGGGCCTAAGGCGCTTGTAGCTGATGCGAATGCAGTGGCTGGAGATGTGATTATGGCGCAAAGTGTACTTTCTTTAATCAACAATCAAATTAAACCCGGCTCGCTGATATTAGAGCAGCTTCAAACTAATTCAATTCAAGCTGTGCCGCTGTTAATTCGTGCAAAAGTTCTTTCTTTCACTGATAGGGGCTCTGCAGTTGTTAGTGTGAAATGGGAGAATCGTTTACGCGTTCAAGAGGTAAAGGCATTGTTAAATTCCAGCGGTGGAGTTGATAGGTTTGACGAAGAGATATTTGACGTTATTTCAATTTCTAATCCAACGGCTGAACTAGTTGCGCGGTTTAATAATTATTCTTTTGTAACTAGCATTGCAAACAAAACCAACGGCGATGTTGATGTTATGGTTGTACCTAACTATACTAACGTTGGCGAATTAGCTGCTGTGCTTGCCGGCTCTAGGTTTAAGCTTCCAGATTCAAGAATAGCGGCGTATTTCAATTTCACTACTTACGTTGCTCCAGAGTTACCCATTGGCTTTACGCTTGCTAGGTTTAGAGTAGCGCTGGTTGAGCCAGTTGGACGTTATAATTTAACTTTACCAGCTAACTTTTCAGCATTTGTACTTTCCTCAGCTTCAATTAACAATGTAGTTCCGCTTGACGCTACTTTGCTAGTTCAGGGAGATCAAGTGCTGCAAGTTCAAGCGCGACAAACAACATAAGTTTTGATTCAAAAGGGAGTTGATTTAAAAAAATGGTTTCGGCAAATTCAATGGTAAAAGTTGATTATACTGCGTCTACAAATGGACGCGTGTTTGACACGACTGATGAAAAAGTTGCAAAACAAAATAATGTTTTCGTAAAAGAGGGCAGATACGTTCCAGTTGTACTGTCCGTTGGAAAAGGCCAAACTATAAAGGGGTTTGACGAAGCGCTACGCGACGCAACGGTTGGCAAACCTTCAACCGTTCTAATTCCAGCTGAAAAAGGGTACGGTCCGCGGAATTCTGATTTAATTCGGCTAGTTCCATTAGCAAAATTCCAACAGCAAGGCATTGACCCAAAGCCAGGGATGCTTTTTGAGTTGGATGGAATGCCGGCGCGTGTGCAAAGCGTTTCAGGCGGCCGCGTGCGAGTGGATTTCAACCATGCGTTGGCTGGTTTGGAATTAAAATATGAATTTACCGTGCGCGCGGAGTTGAAAACTGCCTTGGAAAAAGTTTCGTCCCTAACAGATGAGTATCTTGGCCTAGATGCAAAACACTGTTCGTACGACGCGGCAAGCAAAACTGCGACGATTTCAGTGCCTTCAGAAAAGTGCATTAGCCGGGATTACATGGGCACTAAAGCGCGGTTAATTTCTGTTATAATGACGTACCTTGAAGACGTTGAAAACGTGAAAATAATTGAAGAGTTCAGCAAGAAAAGCATGGGGAGTGCGAAAAACAGTGAGAGCAGCGAGAAACAATAAGTGCGGGCTGCGCTGCGAGCGAGTAGCGGTAATGAGCGGCTGAGCAGCGCAACGTTTAAATATCTACGCTGGACAATGTAGTTTACCCAAATGGCAAGTTAATTAGTTATTTACCGTTAAGTTACGTTAATTTAATTTAGGTTAATTTAAATTCGTGTAGATTTTTAGGTCATTTTATAAGTTTTTTAATAAGTTATTTGAGTTATTTGATTTTTTTTAATTTTTTTATAAGTTATTTCTAGCTGAATTTTAGTAGGGCAATTTTCCAAATTTAAATTGTCAAAATTTAAAAATTTTAAAAGGTGAGTTTTATTTTGCAACTAAATTCTAAAAGTGCTTCGCTTCCATTATCTACTGAACTTCTTACGTCTGCGGCTTTTTCAGGCTATGAAAGCCCAGCGCACAGCGACAAGAATTTTAAAGGTACAACTACGGTTGGAATAACGTTCAAAGACGGCGTTGTACTAGCTGCTGATAAGCGCGCTACAATGGGCTCTTTTATTGCTGCTAAAGACGTTGACAAGATTCACGTTGTTGGCGATCGCATGGGTATAACGATGGCTGGCGGCGTTGGAGATGCGCAAGTGCTAGTGCGATTGCTTCGCGCTGAAATTGAACTATATAAATATGCCAAAGGAAAACCTATTTCAGTTCAAGCGGCTTCAACTCTTTTATCCAACGTGCTGCAGGGGAGTAAATACTATCCATTTTTAGTTCAATTAATTGTCGCGGGTTATGATGAAACTGGCCCTGCGCTTTTTGACTTAGACCCATTTGGCGGTTTAATTCCAGAGAAGTACGTTTCAACTGGCTCTGGCAGCGTTACAGCTTATGGTTTGCTTGATGAAAATTACCGCGATAACTTAAACCGGGAAGAAACAGTCCAATTAGCTGTGCGCGCTGTGAATTCAGCAATGCGGCGCGACAGTGCAACTGGCGAAGGCGTTGACTGCGTTGTTATAACTGCAGATGGAATTAAGCGGTTAACGCGAGACGAAGTTAATGGCATTATCAAGCCAATGCAAAAGGCAAAGTAAAACGCATTAACAATTCAACAAAACCGTGTAGGGGAAGTTATTTAGACATTAATTATCGGTTTAGTAAAACAATTTTTTAGTGTATTTTTAGTATTTTTGTTTTGTAGTATAGGTTTATTTTAGTGTAATTTTTATGTCATCTCAATTTACTAGCTTAAAGGATATGCAAGCTGCTGTTGAGCAGATTATTCCTCCTCAGTGCGAGCTGACGAAGTTTGAAATTGAAGGCCCGCAAGCTGTTCTTTATTTGAAAAACATAAAGGCTTTTTACGAGGATTATAATTTAATCACAAAAATAGCGGCACGCATACGCAAAAAAGTTACTCTGCGCTGTGACTCCAGTGTTTTAATGCCGCCTGAGCCAGCGCTGGCTAAAATAAAAGCAATTGTCCCACAAGAAGCTGGAATAACTGAGATAAAGTTTGACACTACGTTCAACGAAGTTGTAATAGAAGCGCTTAAACCTGGAGTAGTTATTGGAAAAGGCGGCTTAGTGTTGAAAAGTATAATTCTAGAAACAGGGTGGAATCCCCGTGTTCTCCGTGCTCCAACTAGCCCAAGCGAAGTTGTAAGAGCTATTCGTGCTTCTTTGTTAAATGCTGGCGAAGATAGAAAGAAATTCCTTGTAGGTTTAGGTAGGAAAATGCTCACTGGTTCAACGCAGTGCGAATGGATAAAAATGACTGCGCTTGGCGGATACCGTGAAGTGGGCCGCTCATGTATGCTGTTGCAAACTCCAAAAAGTAACATTATAATTGACTGCGGGTTAAACGTTGACAGTTCAGATGCCAGCCGCATGTTTCCATATCTAAATGCAATGGGCTTGGCGCTTGACCAGATTGACGCAATTATTTTAACCCACGCTCACCTTGACCACAGTGGGTTTGCCCCATTTATGTATGCTTATGGCTACGAAGGGCCAATTTACTGCACGCCGCCAACGCGGGATTTAGCTGTACTCCTGCAGCAAGATTGCATTAATGTAATGAACAGCGAAGGCAAAAACTGCCCCTATGGTGAAAAGGATATTAAAAAGCAGTTGAACCACGCTATTACTCGTGAATATGGGGAAGTTACTGATGTTACGCCTGAAGTTAGGTTCACTTTTTACAACGCTGGCCACATTCTAGGCTCAAGCCAAGTGCACCTTCACGTTGGCGAAGGGCTTTACAATTTAGTAGTTACTGGGGATTTCAAATACGGCCGAACTAAGCTATTAGACCCGGCTGACACTCGTTTTCCGCGCATTGACACGCTGATAATGGAAAGCACTTACGGCGGAGCTCACGATATGCAGCCGCGAGTGGAGGAAAGCGCTGCGAAAATTGCGCGTGTAGTTAGGCAGACGATGGAACGCCGCGGAAAAGTGCTGATTCCTGTGTTTTCCGTAGGCAGGGCGCAGGAAATAATGTTGATTTTGGAAGAACAGTTTAAAGAAGAAGATGGCTTAACCGTTTACTTAGATGGAATGAGCAAAGAAGCAAGCGCTATTCATACAGTTTATCCAGAGTATTTGCGGCATAACATACAGCGAAGAATATTGCAAAACGACTCTCCGTTTGACAAGCCGCTATTTTCCAGAGTAGTGTCAAAGAATAGAAAAGATATTGCTGAGTCTGATGATCCCAGTGTAATTTTAGCTCCAAGTGGAATGTTGACTGGCGGAACCAGCGTTGAATTTTTGAAAATGTTAGCCGGAGATGAAAAGAATTCTTTGATATTCGTAGGTTACCAGAGCGCAACTTCGCTTGGAAGAAAAGTCCAGCTAGGCTCAAGGGAAGTTCCAATTCTAAATGACAAGAATAAACTCGACACCCTGCCGGTTAACTTGCAAATTGAAACCGCAGATGGCTTCAGCGGGCACAGCGACCGTTCTCAATTGTTATCTTACGTCCGCGCACTACGGCCACAGCCTACCAACGTGATAACCGTACACGGTGACGAAAGTAAATGCGACGACTTGGCACGCACACTAAGCAGAATGTCTCGCTTAAACGCACGCGCGCCGATGAACTTAGATAGCATTAGGCTGAAGTAAAGGCAAGCAAGCTACTTTTTCAACAGCCGCTTCATTGTCTCTGAGCTTTTCATTTGCTGTTCCCTGCTGGCGCCTAGCCGAATGCCGTGCTTTTCAGCTATATTGTGCATGTCCTGCACTGAAATTTTAAGCAGTTCAGCAGCGCGGCCAATTGAAACTCTGCCTGATTCCACTAGCCCAAGTACATATTCTTCTGCTCCTAGGTAGAGCAGTTGCCTTAGTGCCGTGGATTGGTCCAAGTATTCTTCCCTAGCCCTAAGTTTTGCCAAGGCTAGTAGCTCTTCCGGTATCCTCAATGGGTAAGAAACCATTTCCATTTTTATTCACCTCCAATTTCTTTCTTGGCAGCGAGATAATTTTCTTCGCGCACCAAATGCCTTATTTGCTCAAGTGCCAAAATGCCCTTTTGCTTTGTTATTCGCTTTTTAATGACTAGAAATACTATGGCATCCGTTGGTGTGATAAACGGAATATTTTGTCTTTCTAAAAACGCAAGAAACTTCCTATCGTCGCTTATTATGGCGTCGGCGTTTACCTCAGTATATGCTGCTAACGCAGAGCACTCGCCAGCACCCAGCCCCTCATTTATTCTTTCGATATTTATTTTTATCAGTTTGATTTTTTTACTGCTTACTAAAGATTCAATGTCAAATGCATCTTCATACATTTTCTCCTTGCCTTTTGAAATTTCTTCATAAACTGCCAGGGGCAAGAAGCAAGTTGCTGCCGAAGCAAGTGTTTCCAGTGCTCTGGCTTTGGCTAGCTTTATTGCACCATCGGCATCTAGTACAAATACGGACATTACTATACGTTGCTATACGGGAGTATATAAACGTTTTCCCAGCACCTTTGTGGCGTAGTTTTTAATTTCGCTTATTCTAGCAGTTACGTATGAAGAAAAGGATTCGTGATTTTCTAGTGTTAATTGAGCAAAGCCCAGACGGCTGGTTTGTTGCTAAGGTTCCGACCATTCAAGGCTGCTACACTCAGGGCAAAACAGTGGAGCAAACCATTCAACGCGTAAAGGAAGCTATTAGAGTTTGTTTAGAAGCTGATAAAATTGAACTGCCTCAATGGGACAAATTAAACTATCAAGAGAAGAATATGAAAAGTTAAGGAGAGAAGTTTAACCGTGGCTAAAGACGTTGAAATTGGTTCCCTGAAAGTTCGCACTATTGGCAGCGGGGCAAACAAAGTTAGAGTTGTATTGCTTCCAGGGCATGAGTTTGGAATTGAGCATTTCTTGCCGGAGAATTTGAGAGTAGAGGACAAAAGAGGCAGGGTCACTAAAGTTACTAGCTTAGGTGGTTCAAAGTTTCTATCCTTTTTTCGGAGGAGTTCAACTTTTTTTTCTAAGACCAGCAGCTTATACCCATTTTTATTACCTTTGTCTGAACTCCGATTGGCGCGATATTTAAATAAATTACAGCTTCCTGGATTAAGAGCAGAGGAACCTCTCGCGGCTTTGTTGCATGCTGATGGCAGTTGTTCTGTGCTTTACCGTGAAGTTAAAGGAAAACAGTTAACTACATTTGGTAATCATGATAATTTCTTGAGATTAAGGGCCCTTGCCAGACAGCTGGGAGATAAGGGCGTTACAGCCGGCGATATCAGCAGTGGAAACGTATTTCGGGATAAGCGCGGTAATTTATCCGTTATTGATTTAGAATTTTGGAGGGTTAGTGAAAAATTGAAGAAAAAATTGAAATTAACAAAGTGAAAAACTATGAAAATAATTTTAACCGGCGTCCCCGGCACTGGAAAATCTTCTATTTCGCGAGGGTTAGCGCGGTTGCTGCGCGTGCCGCTCATTGATATTAATGCCGTTGCCAAGACTATAGGCAAGAAGCGCGGAAAAGAAGTTGAAGTTAACTTGAAGAAGCTGCAGGGCAAGCTTTCAGCGAAGCTGCGCAAGTTGAAATCTTTCGTTGCAGAGGGCCACCTTGCTTCGGATGTAAAGTTGCCGGCTGATTTGGTTGTTGTGCTTCGCTGTAACCCGTTGGTTTTATCCAAGCGGCTTCGTTTGCGTGGTTACGGGAATAAAAAAGTTGCAGATAATGTAATGTGCGAGGCGCTGGACTACTGCCTTGTCAACGCGGAGAAAAATTATGGGAGAAAAAAGGTTATTCAAGTTGATGCGACTCGCCGAGTGTCGCTGCCGCAGTTAGTTAGAAAAATAAGAGCCAAGCGTTCAGATAAAGTAAACTGGTCTCCGCAGCTGCTAATGCTGGCCAACCGTTAGGGTTTATAAGCTTTTATCGAATATACCTACATTTAGTAGTTTTCGTTGAGTTGATAAATATGAAAATTGTTCCACACCACAATAGGCTTTCCCTTAAAAAGGAAGGCGAAGACGACGATGACGAGGAATGGGACGAAGAAGAATGGGAAGACGAAGACTTTGAAGATGAAGAAGGTGGCGAAGAGGAAGAAGAGTAAAATTCCACGCCTTCAATATAGCATCCAATTTACAAATCTGAACTTCTTAAAATCACTTCTTAAAACCTAAACTTCTAAAATAGCGACTTCCCGCCTGTTCCCTTTGTCTTTGCTTTCTTTGTTTCCCGCGTTTCTTTCACTGTGCCTGATTGTTTTTCTTCAATTGATGGTTTCCCACTTTGTTGCTCGTTTTGTTGCATTGCAGTCTCTTCTTGCGCTGCACTTTCTTGTTCCGCGCCTTGTTGCTGGCTGCGTTGTTTTTCTTCAAAAAGTTCAATTGTATTTACGTCTGTTGGGATTACTTCTTCTCTTTTTACGCCGATTTTTTGAAACAAGTTAAAAGCGAAATTTTCAGTCGTTTCCCGCGCTTTGACGAATTTAGTTGCAGGCAATGCCATTTCTATAAAGTCTCCGAAATCCGTTATGCTGTAAACTGTGATTTTTACTATTCCGGCGTTGAACTGCCATAACGTTAACTCGCGCATGAAGGATTTTTTGTACCCCAATTTTTCCAAATGGGGCTCAACTGCAAACGCGCTTGTAACTTCTACATCGAGCCGCTCGTCTTCTTGAATCATATATCCGTCGAATAGTAGTTTTTCGCTTTCGGTTTTCTTATCCACCCTAATGATGAAATAAGCGTAGACGTTTTCCCCGTATTCCTTTGCATGAACCGTGTCAACAAATTCCCCGCCGCTTATAAACCTGGCGTGCTTGCGCAGCGCAGCTATGTATTTTTCAGCGTCTTCTATTTGCGCGGTTAGCCTTTCTTCTGGAATTTTCCACTTTAGCTCATGCAGGGCTTTCTTCTTTTTGAACAACGTCATTATGGCGTCAAGAGGGTTGAGTGTCATTTTTCTTTTTCGTTAAATACAAATACGCGGCCCCTAATAAAATAATCGCCACGCTTCCTGCAACTGCCCATTGCTTGTAATCCGCGCCAGTTGAGCTTACTGCCGCCCCTGTAATTGCACTACCTGCGCGCTGTTGCGCATCTGCACTATCGGCTCTTTTGTTCACATCCCGCGCAAGCAACAGTGCCTGGGTGAATTTGCCTTCTCCCATTAGGGTTTGGCTGCTTTGAATAATTGCAGCGGTTTGGTTGTCAATTGCTTTTTGGCTTGCAATTGCAATTTCCAGCGAAGCTTGCGATTCAGTTTCATCTATGGTGGTTTTCATCACATCGGCCTGTGCATTTGCATCGCTTAACACGTTTTTTACTTTTTCAGCTTCAGCTTGCGTTAATGGCTTCTGCTTAAGTTTTTCCACATCTCTTGACAGTTTTTCAGCTTTTCGCCTGGCGTTGTCAAAAGAAATTTCCTGCAGTGATTTGCGTTTTATTTTGTCAGTGTAAAACGCGGTTATTCCCGCGGAAATTTCATCCTGAATATTTTGAATTGCTGATTCTATTTCATCCGTGAGGAAAATTTGCTGCGCTTCCGCTTGCTGCAGCTGGTTTTGTGAATTTTGTTTTGTTTTTGTGAAGTTAAGTGTGTTGTCATAAGATATGGCTGAAATCGGAAATAGTGCAGTAGTGGCACTTGTATTTGCTTTTGCTAGAATTGCTTGTTCTGCGCGAATTGAAATTTCATTTATCTTCTTTTCAGCATTTTGCAGTTTTCCAGCTCCCCCCAGTAAGTTACTTTCTCTAAAAATATTGCGCATTTCCCGCAGGCTGGCTTCATCTTCTGGCTTAAGTAGATTTGCATTTGATATTAATTGTAATTTTTCCACTTCGCTGCGCAGTGAACCGTATTTTTCTTCCAGTTTTTCGGCGAGTTCCCCTTCTAAGTCGTTGAGCTCGCTGTTTATTTCCATTAAATCCTCTGGCTTAAGCGGCTTATCAACTGTTTTGCTTATTTCAATTGCCTGTCGTGCTATTTCGCTTCCTTCTATTCCATCTTTTTCTGCTAATTGAGCCCGTTTTGCAATTTCATCTGCTCTACTTTTTAACGCGCTTCTTGCCTTGAGGCTCGCGTATTCTTCTTGAGCTATTTCAGCGGCTTGCTGTGACCGCTTTATTTCTTCGCCAAGTTGCATTATCTGCTGCGCTTGGTTTGCTGGCCGCGGCAATGGAGTTGAAATAATTGCTTCGGCTGCTTTGCGCCGCGTTGGCTGTGCTGCATCTGCAATTGCCTGTTGCGCTTTTCTCCTTTCCTCTATAGCGCGTTGTTGCAACTCTGCTAAAAGTGCTGAAAAGGTTTTTTCAGCCCTATCTACGGCCGTAAGCGCCAATTCTGTTTTTTCAAGTGCACTTCGCAGTGACTTTATCCTGCGGCTAGTTCTCCCTCTGTTTACAGATTTTGGCGCTAACCTGAGGGATTCGGCTTTTTGCAAGTTGTTTTCAGCATCTTCAACTAATTCAGCAACACTGCTTCCCTCAACTTGCAGCCCCAAAACCCCGTTTGCGTTAATTGTATATTGCTTAATTTGTTCAGTTTCCCATAGCCCAATTTGCCCTGCTCCTTTTTTCTTCAAGTTTTGTATTTTGTTTTCCACTTCGACTTTTTGTGTTTGCAGTTTTTCATCAAGGGAATTTTCCTCCTCACTTAGCTCGGCAATTGCTTGCGTTACGTTGGAGTAAAATTGCAGAAGCTGATAAATTGCCCCGCGCTTGGAAATTATCCTTCCGCTGCTTTTTCCAGTTGCATCTGCTGCGTTTTTTCCGCTTTGAATTGCTTCAACTGCTTCTCGCACAGCGGCGTTTGCCTCTATTATTCCTGCGCTGGCTTTGCCTGTTCCATTGTAAGCTTCTCTTCCTTCCCTAAGTGTTCTAGTAGCAGAGCCTTGGAAATTCTCATTACCGATTTCAAAGTCAATTTCGTCTAGCTTCTGGTCAATTTTCTTTCCCACTACTCTTGCGGCTCCTATGCCTAGCCTCATTGATTGAGTGCCGCTTTGAACGCAGTAGTATCCTAAACTATCGTAAAGCCCCGGTATAAGCATAAGCCAGAAATTGTGCTGCCTTTCCCATGCTAGTCTAGCAGAGATGAGCATTTGCCGCGATTTCCAAACTAACTCGTCTACTTTTTTTAATTCCGCGTCTTGGCTCTGGGTTGTTGTTATTGTTTCCACCATGTATGCTTGGGACATGAGCCCACAATCTTGGCCCCTTGTAACGTGGCCGTAGTCAACTGAAAAGTTTTCATCAATTATCAATTCGCTGAAAGCCGCAGCTTGCGTTGAGAGAGAAGCGATGAGAATTACAATGAGCAAAACCGTGAAGCCAATTAACCGCATGGCTTTAGATATTCTAAGATAGTTGAAAAGCGTTGCCGCTCTGGCGGGCAACATTTAGAAAAAACACGCGGTTAAAATGTCTCTTTTTAATTTGCCAAAATACTGCAGCTGGCAAGCATCAAGCATAAAGTTTAAAAGTTACCTTTGGTTTAGTTTTTACATGGCTAAGCCAGAAACAACTAAAGCTGAAGCGTCCTTCTCTCCTAGAAGGCCCTTTTTTCTAGATATACTGACGCGTGCTGGACTGTCACCGCGAGATCGTATACTGGTGTTAGCGCTTCTTATCGTAGTTTTATTTGCTATAATGTTTATGCTAGGGCACCCTGCTTAGCCATAAATCTAAGTGCGGTTTAGTCCCTGTAACTACCGTTCAGTTTTTTATCCCACCTTGCGCTAATTATTCTCATGCGGTTATTCAAACACGGCGACACACTGGCGGTTGTAATTCCGGAAAATTTGCGAAAGAAGTTCAATTTGAAGGAGAATCAGGATTTTGAATTTTTTGAACTGGAAGACGGCGTACTGGTAATGTTTAACAGAGAAACGCTGGCCAAGCAAGTGAAGAACAAAACTCTTTTAGATTTGGCGCGGTTAGCTGGTTCGGGCTTTGGTACTGCTGGTTCAGCTGCTTCCGCTGCCCCTTCTACTCCCGCTATAGCGCTGCCTAATTTAATGGTTTTTGCCAACGAAATTGAGGCAAAGGAAGCCAGCCGGAAATTCTCGCAGGAGCTAAAGCGCGGTGATCTCATTGGGGTTACTGGTACGGATAAGAAAGTTTACGTTTTATCCTCAGCTTTTTACTCTACAATCGCTGCCAAGCTCGCGCCGTTGTTGGAAAAGGAAAAAACCCTTCTCGAGTTATGTAAGGAAAGCAACTTGCCGCAAAAAGATGTTTTTCCAGTGCTACAAGCAATGAAAGATAAAGGCGACGCGATTGAGAAAAAGAAAGGAGTTTATCTGGCTGTGAAATAGCGGTCTAGTGAATTTTTACTTTAGCAATATTTGTAGTATGATTTCTAGTAGTATCACAGCTGCGCTTAGCCCGATTACTGCTTTGGCGTCTATTTGTACTTTGGATGCAGTTACGTCGTAGAACCGGATGAGACCTGCGCTTGATGAAGGTGTTTGTATTTTATCGTCTGCCATGATTTAATTATGACCTTCGCGGTTTTTATAGCAAACGGATAGTTGTGTTCTTGTCGGGTGTGGTTATAGCAAGATGCAGAAATAATCGCATTTGCTGCTGCAAATGACTTTGCAATCAGCGCAAACCAAAGGTTTGCGTCTGAGTCAAAAATGCTTTAGCATTTTTGCTCAATGCGATGTCAAATGCCAGTAGCATTTGCAAATACGAAAATTGCTGCCTCTTGCTAGATAGCAAACCGCCGCTATTTAGTCAGATTACTTTAGCGGTTTGCTATATGGTTTTTAAGCCAGCGCTGCGTTTAACCATACATGGCAAAGGAAACGCCTTCTTTTATCCGCGACGCGCTGCACATTCTAATTCTATTTTTGTTGTTGATTGTGCTTTTAGTTGTAGTTACGCGGTTCAAGATAGTTCATCCGTCGGTTGTTCCAGGCTGGCAGGGAGTTTACTGCACTTACATTTCAGAATCGCTTGGCCAAAAGCATTCCAGCGTAGCTTTTCTCTATTCCAACGACGGGTCTGGAAACCCGCAGCAATTAGTTGAAGATTTGTCTAAATTCAGGCCAGAGATGCGCACTGAATTGTTTAAAGCCGAAGATGTAAGCGGTGGCATACTAAGTAGATATGAAGTTGTTGTTCTTGAAAGAACGCGCACAGTTCCATTCAAAACCATATCTGCGCTTGAAAGTTATATTTCCAGCGGCGGCAGCATAATTTGGACTGCAGATGCACTAAGCAACCAAACTCTAGATAGCCGGGATTTAGAAGAAGCGCGGCTACAGAATTTATCCAGGTCTGATTTCGCAGCCACAGTTGGCCGCGGCAAAGATTACTACACTTGGTTTGTTGAACACAGCCAAGACCAGCATGGGTTTGGCGATTTTGGCGATAAATATCTCGGAGCTTTTCTTGAAACTAAAACTGCTTCCCCTGCCACTGAATTCAGCGCGCTTGACAAAAACCACTTTATACTAGCGGGAATTAGAGCCGCGACTCTAAGTGCGGGCACAAAATTTGCAGTTGTAAACCAAAATCCAGACGCAAACATGATTGCGACGATTAAACACGGTAGCGACACGTTTCCGGCAATTTTGGAAGTTAAACTCCAAGGTCGGCTCGTCTACGTTGCATTTCCGCTCGAAGCTCTAAACAGCACCACATTTATAGATAATGTGTTTGACTATTTGGTTACGTGTTGAAATTTGATGGGTTTACGTGTTCATTATGGCTGAAAAAAATATTCCTGGATTAGTGAAGCAAATTCTGGATAAAGGTTATCTAATGAGCCTAGCGACTGTTGATAATAGCGGGCCATGGGTTTCCGACGTAATTTATGTGGCTGATGATAATTTGAGCCTATATTGGCTTTCTTTAACTAACCGACGGCACTCTCAAGCAATTGCGCTTAACCCAAAAGTAGCTGCATCAATTACGCTTACAGCCAGGCCAGGCGAAGCCGATATTGGGCTGCAAATTGAAGGAAATGCAAAGAAAATTAAAGGCGATGTGTTTGAAATGGCTAAAAAACATAGAGCCAAGCGTGGTAAACCCGCACCTAAGAAGTTAGGAGAAATATTGGACAAAGGAGAATCATGGTATTGCCTGCGGCCAAAGAAAATCGAAATTATCTACAGCCCTTTATTCGGTTGGAACAAAAAAGTTCTGAACCTGTAACCACAAGCCTTTAAAAGCGCGCTTTTAAAAGGGTGAAATTGTAATAAATTGTAACAAATACAAAGTAATAAAAGGGTTTTAAATCCATAAAACTCGTTATATAGTAGCTAGTATGTGGTAATAATTAGGATAAACAATTTACGGTGATCTTGTGAAGAGACGTGGGCAGTACGGTGGTCAAGGCGGTTTTAAGGCTGAAAGTGCAATTCCTCTTGTTTTAATAGCTATTTTGGCAATTTTCTTAGCTGCTAAGTTTAACATTCTCCCAGTTGAAAACATACCAATTTTGAACCAAATTCTTCCATCTCATGACATTAAAGTCGGTGTATTTGGAAATCCATCCGACGAGCTACGTGCGTTGATTGGTTCATCTGAATTTCAAGGCCCTGCTGGAATTGCAGTTAGGCCAATTTATGAAGATAGGCTAGACTACGCTGCGAAGTATATTGTTCGCGGTGTTGATGTGATTATTCTTTCTGGAGAACAGTATTGTGATAGAGAGTTTAGAAAGGCAGTTACAAACCGCGTTAAAGGAGGCGCTTCTTTGATAGTTATTGGAGACGCATGCACCCGTGTACGCGGAGACAACACTGCACTGGGATGGAACATTGGCGAAAACTTGCTTGGGTCAATAATGCCAGTTGAAATTGGCGGCTTAACAACTCGCCGTGAGCCAATACGCACTGAGTTTCCAGCTGGACAAATTAGAATAGTTAACGCTGACCACCCGATTTTCGCTGGAATTTACGACTTTGCATTTGCAGGGGCAGTTATAGAAGTTACGCCAAAATCCAACGCTGATGTATTAGCACAAGTAGACACTGGCCCAGGGCAACGCAACTTATACGCAATTGTTGAAGGCCGCAGCTTCCCATCTGGAAAAGTAATTTACTACGCTTTTGACCCAGCCGCAGCCCACGCATCAAACATGTTCAAAAATACTATACTCTACCTAGTGCAGCGCCAAGGTTAGCAATTGTATTTGTAAAAGCACAACTACCAGACTACGCCGGCAAGTGATTTCACAGACATGCAAGACAACGAAGCAAATCAAGCTGGACAACCTCGCACCGAGCAATCCAGCGTTGACGAATATCCTGAAGAACTACAATCTTCTCAGCGCAGCGGAGAACGGCGTGACGACAACACCATTTACATTGGAAGGAAAAGCGTTTCCGTATATGCGTTGGCTGTAGTTACGCAGTTTAACCAAGGTAGGCCGATTGTTAAACTCAAGGCGCGCGGTCGAAGTATAAGCCACGCTGTTGACGTTACACAAGTAGTAATGCACCGGTTCATACCCACGTTGAAAATAGGCGAAATAAAAATAACAACTGAAGAACTCCCATCTGAAGATGGAAGAATGAACAAAGTTTCTTCAATGGAAATTGAACTTAGTAAATAGCGCGATAAAGTAGGGCATTTAAATTTCTTCTTTTCTTTTATCTACTTATGTCTTTAGCCGTTCCAGTTGAAAGAATAGTGCAGCGCGGGTTGGTTCGTTTTCAAATCCGCCAGGAATACGAGCGTGGTTTTAGATTACTCTCAGAGCCAGTGCTTAGGCGGGCTGGCATTGGAAGTTTTTTAACTCCCCACGGCCAGTGGCTAGTTGCTCAAAGGGAACTACCTTATTTGAGAGAACGCTATCTGGTCACTCACGGAGGCTACTTATCTGAACCTAAACTTCACCCCGACGATGAAAAGGTGATAATGAAATATGCTGCTGAAGTGCACAAGATGGCTAGAAAAGTGGCTCTTTCTTTTCCAAAGCAAGAAGGGACTGCTAATGGACAGTTAGTGATTAATACGCGTTTTCGTGGTCATAGGCAGAGGTTTAGAGCCATGGAAGGAACTCGCTTTTTTACTCCTTTTGGATTGGTCAGATTTCTTAAATTGGATGAGCCTACGTTAGATATAGAGGGAACCACCCATTATGGGCGTTCTGGTCCCGGAAGTGCTTTGGTTTATAGTGAATTAGCGCCTAGTAAAAAGAGGTATGACGTTAGGCATTATTTGGCTTGGAGTCAGGCACTGGGCCGCAGCCTCTATCGTGCTAAAAATTGGAGAGATGAAGTGCAACAGACGCGCAGCACTTTTTTGCACGAGCTTGAACATTTGCATTATTTTCTTGCAACTTCTAATTTTCGTGAGGAACGTGGGCTAGTTTCAGAGGTTGCGTGTATAATTAGGCAAGCTAAGTCAGTCAAAGATAAAAAAGCAGCTAGTTGGATGTGGGAATATTATAAAAAGAAGCCTAGCGACCCGCGGTTTGCAGTTTTCTTTTCTTTGTTAAAAGCTACGGGTAATCTTAAACTGTCAATGTTGCAGCGTAAAAAACTAGCTACAATTCTCGCAGATCCTGCAGTTAAACGAATTGAAGATGCAAAGATGGTTTTTGACCATGTTATGAAAAATAGGCATTTGTTGAATTAATCCGCCGGTAATGGCGTTCCTTCTCTTTCTTCGCGTTCGGCTTCTTCGTTTACATCGGCGAGTAGGATTTCAAATTGTTCTTTTGCCATGCCGTGGCCAATTGCGCCGCTTTCCAGCGTGTCAATTTCAGAAGCTCCACAGCCAACACAGTGCAAGCCGTATTCCATCATTACAAAAGCCGTACCTGGATACTTCTGTACTATGTCGGTGATTTTCATGTCTGGCGTTACGAGTAGCTTCTTTGGCTGTGCCACGCCGCTGCTAAGTTTGTTAATTGCTTCCATAAACTAATTCGAAGGTTTGCCGCTTTTATTGGTTTTCCTTTACTTATTTGCTTTCACTCTTCTCGTGATTCACGGAGCTTTGTGATGATTATTCCATTATGTCTAACTTTGGGATCCGCGTGGAAGCTAGCTTCTGTTAAACGGTAATCGATATTTCCTTTTTTCCTTTCATCTTCGAGAAACTTGTGCAGTTGTGGCCTGTATCCATAGCCTGAAGATTTTATTAGCGAGTCAGCGCCTAAGTGGCTTGCTCTCAATGTTCCTCCTATTTTCAAGTGGCGCAGCATTTTCTTGAAAAGATTAGATATGTCCTCATCGTAGTCTAAACTGCCTGCTTGGAGATTCGGAAATAAGCTGGCTGGCATTAAGATGTGGTTCCATTGTTCTGTTCCGAAATTGTGCGAGTGGTAATTTTCAGCTATTTGCCTGACTTTGCCCTGTTTTACGAGTGTTGCAACTTTTCTTTTGAGCGGAATTTTCAAAGCGTACATGTGGTCCATTATTGTGTAGTTTTCTGGCCTTACTCTGGCTCGTTGGAGTAAATAATTTGTCAATGTTCCGCTGCTTGCTCCAATTTCTAAAATGCGGCTTTCGGGAGTGATTGAATTAAAAAATTCCCGGTCAAGCGCTAGCGCTTGTAAGTGGTGGCTTGGCTTAAACCGCAAAAACGCAGCTGGCAAAATGAATCGCTTCGGTGCAAACCGCATTAAAACCCTAGCGGTTTTAAGTCTATTTGCTTTTTTGGCTCTTTTCCATAATTTAACTGCTAGGTTAGTTTTTCTTGCCATTTTTTCTATTCTCCTTATTGTTTCTCTTTTTCGTTTTAGTTCTTTTTTCCTTCCCTTGTCTAACTATCAACGCGTGAAACTCTTTAAACAATTGCACTTCACGTGGAAGCGCGGTTTCGAATCTTTTCTGTAGTTCATCGTAGGTTAAGTTACGCCATCCGAATTTCCCAGCAACCCATCTATGTGTGTAGGCGTCTATTACAAATTTTGCCTTGCCAGCGGCGTATAAGATTATTGAATCCGCGGTTTCCGGCCCAATGCCTTTTAATGCCAGCAGTTCAGCGCGGAGTTTGTTAACATTTTCATTTTCCTTTTTAGCAAACCACTTTTCAATCGTTCCGTATTTTTCAACAACGTAGCAGCTAAATTCCTTTAACCGCGCTGCTTTCTGCCTGTAAAATCCAGAAGAGCGGACAGCAGCTTGCAAAGTTGACAATTCGCATGTAGAAATGGCTTTTTCTGTTAATAGTTTCCGCGTTTTTAATTGAATAATAGCTTTTTCCACGTTGCTCCATGCGGTGTTCTGCGTCAAAATCGCTCCCACGCAAACTTCGAACTTGCTTTCAGCCGGCCACCATCCCTGGGCGCCGTAAGTGGAGAGGAGTTTTTTGTATTCTGAATGTAAAGAGTTCATAGCACTGAAAAAATGTATTATTTAGGTTTAAATATTGGAATTGGCCCAAGGCCAGCTATTCTTTTTTTGTCTCGTTTGCCATGTTCCTTTCTTATTTGTTCTAACACTTTGTGGTTTGGGTTGTCTGAAGCATTGGCAATACCTTTGGGCAATGGCGTTTTCACTTCGTTTGCGCCCATTAGTTCAAAGACGCCAACTCTAAGATCATCTTCGTCAGGCAGCCTAGTTGCAAATCTCCCTTCGTTGCCAAGCTCGGAGTGAACTATATTTGTTGGGCCTGCTCGTGGAATCAAGTAAACTGTTGGACTTTTTTCTTCTTTGCCTATAACTGCATACCACTTAATTTGACCACTTAGTTGGCGTTTTGCATTAAACTTTTTCACTGTTTCTAATTCTTTTGGGAGGTTAATTCCAATTGTTTCTGCTGTTTGCAGATCGCCTTTAGTTATTCGGTTTTGCATTAATCTCTCAAAGTTTCGTTGCAGCTCTACTAGTATGCTATTTATCCGTTGCCTTCTGTTTTCTAGAGCGTGCCATGAATCAAATTGTACTTTGATTACCGGGTGTACGATGGGGCCATGGAGTAATTCAACAAAAGAGGCCCGTTGCTTAGCTATTGTTGGAAGTGAAGAAGCAGTTACAATTATGCTCATTCTATCAAGTGGCACTTGTTTTTTTGTGAGTTCTCCTATTTGCTCTGAAAGCATATCTTCAGGAATAACGTGCCCGTGTAAGTGGCCCATTGACCGTGAGACATTTGGACCTTCATTAAAGAAGACGAGACTCCGTTTTCCGGTAACCTTCTCAACAACATCTAGGTGCTCCTTTATGCCTCGAATTAAGTTTCTATACGTTGGAGCTCTTAGTTTGAAAATGCTATTTACATGCTCTTCACTTGTGCGCATCTCCGGAACTACCATTGTGTGATTTGGATGATACTTAGCTCGTGTGCTCATAATTCGTGTTTCATTGACTATGGCTATCGGGGTTTCATTGCCTTCGTTTGTGCAAAATTGGCACCTATCTTGTTTTTTCCAGTATACCCTTTGAACGTTAGGCATTCCCCCCAATCTTTTTTCTCGCGGCGTTCTTTGAATTGGCATAAATAGTGTTATGCGTAGTTGTTTAAAATTAGTGGGCCCGCGGAGAGTTTCTCGCTTTGCCGGTTTTTCTTTCCCGGCGGCTTTCTTTTTTTAAAAAGAAAGGCGCAAATCGAACTCCGGATCTACTCGACGTCAACGAGTCGTCCTAGTCCCCTAACGCAAATATGCGCAGAGTTTAACCACTCGACTACGGGCCCAAGTTCTATTATTTTAGAGGGGATTTAGTTTTTATATGTGCCATTGGCAAGCGGCCAGTTCTAATCCATTCCTGATAGCGAAGAATATTTCTAGGATTTTTGCTGCCTATAGTTGAAAACCATTTTTTAGTGTTTTCAATGCCATTGACTCCAACATTAAAGCCCGAGACGTATGCTGGTAATCCAAGTTCTCTTATAATTTCTTTCAACTGTCTAAGTAAAGGGATACTTTTGCTAGATATAAGCATAAACGGCCGTCTGTATTGCTCAGATTTGCGTGCTGACATACAGCCATCTGTGTCAAAAAGACCTCGAACTACGTTGGTTTTCTTTTCCTTTGGCAGTTTCATTAGCCATTCGGGTAACGTTATGTTTCCCTTTTTACCTACAGGAAAACCTAAGTTCATAAGCAATAGTGCAAATTCTTTATTGTTTACGACAAGGTCTACTGAATTAATGTTGTGACTATTTGTTGGTTTCCGTAAATGAATGTAGGCGTTTATTCCGTATTTAGAAAAGAGACAACTAAGATGTTGCTTGACGTATTCCAAATCAGTTTTTGCATTACCTGTTATAAAAATTCTATAAGCCTCTACGTGGCTCCGATCCTTTCTTTTGAATCTAACAATGCAACCATCTCCCACTAATGCACCGTATAGCTCTAAGAAATTATCTTCAGTCTTTTCCAGTTGCATGAAATAGTTTTTTTAATATAGCTTTTTAAGTTGTTTGCAACACGTGTTTTCCAGTGAAATCTTCTTTTTTCTAAAAAGGTTCATGCCAAAGCAAATAAAAACGCCGTCTGCCCAAAACACTATAAAGAACTAGACCCTCCAGTGGGCTCGTGATGTAACGGTAACATACCCCCTTGGCGTGGGGGAGACTCCGGGTTCGATTCCCGGCGAGTCCATGAACCTCTTTTCTTTTTAGAAAAAAGAAAAGACCTTCACGAGAAAAGAAAAACTAGTTGGGCCCGTAGTCGAGCGAGCCTTTTTCTTTAAGAAAGAAAAAGCCTCGAGGGAAAAAGAAACCTCGCGCTCCGACAATGGTTAAATTCCATTCAAAATTTGGATGGAAGACTAGGACGACTCGTTGACGTCGAGTAGATCCGGAGTTCGATTCGCGCCTTTCTTTAGAAAAGAAAGCCGCCGGGAAAGAAAAACCGGCAAAGCGAGAAACTCTCCGCGGGCCCACTTCAACTTGTTTTAAGTTTCGTATTTCCAACCTGGCTTCCATTGCTTTGGAGTTGCGCGGCGCCAATCTTCTGCAATTGCTTGCTGCCATGTTTTACCCTTTAGGATAACCTCAAGAGCTAGTTGTGGGGCTTGGTGTGCAACGATTGCTATGTGTTTGCCAGCATAGTTTGTGCGGAGAAAATCTACGAATTCTTTCATTCTTTTCTCCACATCCGAGTAACTCTCTCCGTTTGGAAAAGGTGAATTTATCCGCAGTTCCATAGCAGCTTTTACTTTTTCTTCTTTTCCGCCTGTCAAACTACCGTAATCACACTCGCGCAGCCGCTGGTCTTGGATTATTTTTTGTCCTGGAAAAGTTAAGTTAGCGGAGTCAACCGCGCGGTGGAGGTCGGAGGAAAATATAGCATCAAAATGATTTTTGCCAATTAGCTGTTTTAAATCGCGGGATTGTTGTTCTCCTAGCGCGGAAAGCTTACCATTAGCCCAACCAGTAGCAATGCCGCGCTCATTGTCAGTAGTAGTGCCATGGACAAAATAAGTGATGCTGACGCTTTTGCTCTGTTTTGCTGGCATCGTTCTCAACTGCCTTTACGCCGGCGACACGAAAACAACTGTGTCTCCCCTGAGGACTACGGTTCCGAGTTTGCGTTTGGATTCGCCGCCGTGGAGTTCTTCGCTGTTTTCTAGCCATAGGTTCATGTGCATATCGAAGCACGTTAGTTCACCGCGTATTTCCACGTCGCCTTTTAGTTTCACTAGTACGTTTTTGTTCAACGATGCGTGCAGCGCGTCGAATGGCCTTTTTACGTTCATTTCACTCATTTTTGTACACCTCTTAAAAAAATCCGAAAATCAACTATCCTTTCCTGCGTTTGAGGACAGAGGCAATAGATTCAAATATACTTCTCACAATGCCCTTTTTAACTCTTGTTTTGGGCAGGGAACCGCACAGAAATGCAGCTACGCGATTAATGCCTTCAGCAAAATCAGACTCGGGGAACTTAACAACTGCTGGGATTTGTGCCGTTGATGCTTTTTTGGCCTTTTCGTCAAATGGAATCGTGGCAAGCACGCGGCAGCCTAGTAGTTTTTCCAATTCTCCTTCCCTTATTTCGCCGCGGTCGCCTACTTTCATGTTAGCGATTAGACCAATGAGTTTGGCGTTGTTTTTTTCTGCAATTGCTTTTACTTTTAACGCGTCTGCAAGTGACGTGGGTTCCGGGTTTACAACAAGTATAACTTCGTGTGCTGTTTTCAATGCAGTTAGCGATTCATTTGCAATTCCGGGCGCGCAGTCCACTATTACGAAATCATGAGATTTTTCAAGTTCTTGTATTACTCCGGCTAATTTTTCGTGGTCTGCACGCTTAATGCGTTCAACTGACAAACCCGCTGGTACGAATTTTACCCCGTGGGCAGTGTATGTAGCTTCGTTTACAGCAGCTTCTCCCATTAACACGTGGTGTAGATTTACTGGATTTCGTTTTGAGCCTAGCATTATTCCAACGCTGGCCATTGAAATGTCCCCATCTACAATTATAGTTTTCTTTCCCTCTTGAGCTAATGCTACGCCTAAGTTTACGGCTACGCTGGTTTTTCCAACCCCGCCTTTACCCGATGCAATTGCAATTACTCGTCCGCTGTTGTTAGTGTTAGCCATACTTATTCTCCTGAAAGTGAAGTTAAGCCGTATTTCTTCAGCAGCTCTTGCTTTTCATCTTTTTGCTGTGGCTGCGTTTCAATTTGCCGTGCTTCGGTTTCAAAATTTTCCATGAATTCAACTTTTTGCAGCGCATTTGTGTTGAACTTTTCTGTTCCGCTGAGTTCAACTGCTGCGTTTACTTGTTCTGGCATTAGCTCAACAATATCGAACACTCCGTTTCCAGCCAGGGCGTTTTCCACTCTGGCAAGCGCTTCTTTTCCGCGAAATGAAGAATTGTTTTTGTAATTGTAATAACTTGCAGCGGTTATGTTTCCCTCGTTGAAAGCAGCGTAGCCTTCTTCAAACCCGTTTTTTGAACGTGCTGTAACTGCAATGTAGCCGTTGAAACCGTCAGCCAGTAGTTTGTTTGCCATTTCAACTGCGTCGTGTGTAGCTAAGTCTGCGGCTGCTTTGATTATTTTTCCAGTTGGAAATCGTAGTTCAACCATATGTTTCTTCGCCACCTTTTATTTGCAGTGTCTAGCTTTGTTAATGCGCTAATCTTTTGCATCTATTACAATGTCCGCGCTGTTTTTCAATGCAGTGGAGAAGTCTGGGTTTGTTCCCACCACTATTGTCTCTTTGCCATGCTCCTTTGCCTTTGCTAATACTGGCCTGAAGTCAGAGTCGCGAGAGACAATTGCAATTATGTCTATATTAGGGTTGAAAACGTATTGAATCGCGTCTACCGCCAGCGCTACGTCTACATCGCTTGGCACAATTACTAAATCGTATCCCTGGTTTGTAACCGCTTCTATTAGCTTGTCCGATGCGTATTGGTCTAGGAATACTTTTGCAACTTTAATGCGGCCATGCTGTTGTAGTTTCTTTTTGATTTTTTCCAGGTCAATTCCCAGCTCTTTTCTAATCATGTTTGGCCCATCTACAAAACACGCTATGTTCTTTTCCTTTGCTTTTTTGCCCATGATTTTTTTGAGCGCTTCGCTTATCTTTGTCATTTCGTCAAGTTTAGCCATGTAACTTTAACCACCTTTAATTATCTGAAAAATTCTTCGCTGTTCTGTAATACCTGTTCAGCGAGTTTATCAATAGTTTCTCCTCTCACTTTGCTCATTTCTTGATAAACTTCCACTACGTTAGCAGGTTCATTTCTGCCGCTTTGCCATAAATATGGCGAGTCCGTTTCGCACACCATGCTGGCTAGTGGAAGGTTCTTCATTATTTGTTTACGGTTTTTGCTTTTAATAGTTGGTAGGGACACGATTCCGCCGGCTGAAACTGCTTTGCTTGCTAGGTTTTTAACAAGAAAGCAATGCATCATAAAGTTTTTGAACTTTTCAGCAATTAGAAAGTCAATAATTTTTTCTTCAGCTTTGCGCGAATGAATTACAACTGGCAAATCCAGCGTGCGGGCAAGTTCAAGCTGTTGGGTAAATACGGCAATTTGTTTCACTTTGTCCTTTTCATCTGTAAAGTGGTGATAGTCTAAGCCAATTTCTCCAATCGCAGCTATTTGCTTGTGGTGTTTTCCAATAAAATCAAGCTCCGCTTCGACTTCTTCCCTTGAAAGTTTAGTTGCTTCATGCGGGTCAATCCCTATTACTGGCTTTAGTGAAGCGCGGCTTGAACACATTTTAATGATTTTTTCACTGTCGCCTTTCATTCCGCCAGTGCAGTACATTTTTTTCACTCCCGCTGCGAGTGCGCGGGCTACAACTTCTTCAAAATCTTTTTCAAAATCTGAATGCGCCAAGTGGCAGTGAGCGTCTACGAACATACGAATGATTAACAACTGCGGGGTTTTTTAATCATTAATGCCTCTTTATTTGCACTACTAATTTTGGTGGTTTTTCATATGGCAGTTGACAGGATTTTTGGTTCAGTTGGAGATTTGAAGGTTGGAAAATACGTTATTATTGACGACCACCCGTGCCGGGTTGTTAGTGTAGATAAGTCAAAGCCAGGCAAGCACGGCGCTGCTAAATGCAATATTGTTGCAATAAGTTTAACTGGTTCTTCTAAACATTCATTGATGAAGCCTTCTGATGCGGATTGCGAAATTCCAATTGTTGAACGCAAACGCGCTCAAGTAGTGAGCCTCTCTGGAACCACGGCGCAATTGATGGATTTGACGAGTTATGAAACTTTTGAAGTTACAGTTCCTGAAGACATGAAGGGCGACATGCAAAACGGGGCTGAAATCCAATACTTCGACGTAATGGGCAAGAAGATTTTAAGCGAAGATTAGGCTAAAAATAATTAGACGACAAATAAATAGGTTAAAAATAAACGGTGCAATAATGTTCTCTTTGATTGCCGCGCTTGTTCTTGGTTTCCAACACGCTTTTGAACTCGACCACGTGGCTGCGTTGGCTTCGTTTTCTTCCACTTCTTTTTCCACAAGCATTCGAAATGCTATAAAGTGGATTGCTGGCCACACTGTAATTATTTTTGCGGCTGCGTTGCTTGTTTTTCTCCTTCTTCCAACGGTACATTTTTCTACGAAATCGCTTGACATAGTTGTAGGAATTGTGCTTATCGCGCTTGCGGTGAACCGGCTGCGATATTCATTTGCAAGTTCAAC